>X410_Impala__coassemble_288_pt1 | contig 9833 bp, 7 predicted proteins | sample X410_Impala__metabat2_low_PE_001 | metagenome-assembled genome bin X410_Impala | reverse complement strand
ATATCACTCTTTGCATATCTTGCGGCAGTTCTGCCTCAAAAACTTTGTTTTCGAGATCAAAAGGATCCTTATATTCGATCTTATATGCATGAAGTGCAACCCTTCCGATCTTTTCATCGTATATTGAAGCAAGCTCTTTAAGTGCTTCGTTGGGATTGTCATCTGAGAGCGGTCCGTATAAGCCGTCCCCAAGAAGAGGGTGACAGACATGACAGCAATGGGTCCTTATCTGATGGCACCGTCCGGTCTCAAGCTTGAATTCGACCAGCGAAATGCCGGCGTTCTCAAAGTATTCGATTGTTTTATAGTGTGTGACCGAAGGTTTGCCGTCAGGTACGCAGTCTCTGATCATGACTGAATCGGCACGTCTTGCGATAGGGAAGGACATTGTTCCTGATTCAGGTTCGAATCTTCCGTAGCAAAGCGCCAGATAGCTTTTCTTTATGTCAGCGCCCGTAACGAGCATATTGTGGGCATAACCGTCTTTTGCGACTATAAGTAGACCTGAAGTTTCCCTGTCCAGACGCATGACGGGGTGGAGCGTGTTTTTCGAGAGGCTCGTAAGAAGCGAATCGTCCAGGTGACCATGCGACGGATGGGTTACCATTCCGGCAGGCTTATTGACGACTGCATAGGACTCAGTCTCATAGAGGATGCTGACATTTTCAGGCGGAGTCAGCTTTTCGGAGTTGTCCTCGTATTCGAAAAGAAGAAGATCGCCGGTCTTAACATGTTCCTTAACTTTGGCATGAACTCCATTGAGATCAACGGTCCCGTATAATTTTACGCGCTTTATCCATGTGGTGCTCATATTGAATTCGCGCCTCATGATCTGCTGGATTTCGCATCCGTTATATTCACTTTGAACAAAATACTTTATTCTCATTGTTACATTCTAACAAATTATTGACAGATAGGTGTTTTATTTCTACAATACTTAATGGCTTGTCAGAGCCATTCTTAACGATCTTTGACAACTAAATAAACTTTGGAGGTGAGTACCAACGTGCCACAGGTATTGTTTTACATAATTGCGGGCGTTGTTGGACTTATTCTGGGTATTGTAATTACAGCAGCTTATTTTAAATCGGGAATTTCCGGTGAACAAAAGAGGCTTGAGGAGGATATTGCCAAATCTAAGGAGGAAAGCAATGTGCTTCTCGCAAATGCACAGAAAGAAGCAGAGAACAACAAGCGTGATTTGCTTTTGCAGGCGAAGGAAGAAGTATCTCGCGTACGTTCTGAATTAGAGCGTGAAGCCAGAGAGAAAAAACAGGAACTTGCAAAGGAACGCAATAAGCTCGAGCAGAAAGAAGAAAATATCAATCGTATTGAAGCTAATTGTGAACGCAAGCAGGAAGAAATCGAGAAGCGTCAGCAGAATATTGCTGAACTCGAGGCCAGGGCAAAGGATTACGAGCAGCGTAAGAAGACTGAACTTGAAAAGGTCTCAGGACTTACGATTGCAGATGCCAGAAGCTTAGTGCTTGATGAAGCAAAGCGTGAATATACTCACGATATGGCTTTAATGCTCAAGCAGATGGAAGAGAAGACTAAGCAGGATGCCGATAAGGTCGCAAAAGACATTATCGTAAATGCAATTCAGCGTTATGCATCCGACTACGTTTCTGAAGTCACTGTATCGGTTGTAAATCTTCCTAACGACGAGATGAAGGGTAGAATCATCGGTCCTGAAGGACGTAATATCAGAGCAATCGAGACTATCACGGGAGACGATCTTATTATCGACGATACTCCTGAAGCAATCGTTCTTTCATCGTTCGATCCTATCAGAAGAGGGATCGCAAGACTTACGATCGAAAGACTTGTTGCAGACGGAAGAATCCATCCGGCCAGAATCGAAGAGATGGCCGGCAAGGCAAGGAAGGAACTCAATCAGACTATTAAATCCGAGGGTGAGAAGGCAGCATTTGATACAGGTGTCATGAACCTGCATCCGGAAGTTATCAAGCTTCTTGGCCGTCTTCGTTACCGCACATCGTACGGACAGAACGTACTGCAGCACTCTATAGAAGTTTCATGGATCGCTGCAATGATGGCGGACGAACTCGGACTTGACAGTAATCTTGCAAGGCGCGGCGGCCTTTTGCATGATATCGGTAAGGCAGTGGATTTCGAACAGGAAGGAACACATATCCAGCTTGGTGTCGAGATCGCGAAGAAGTATCATGAAAGTCCCGCTGTTATTAACTGCATCGAGGCGCATCACGGTGATGTTGAGCCCCAGACTGCAGAAGCTGTACTGGTCGCAGCAGCAGATGCTATTTCAGCGGCAAGGCCCGGAGCAAGAAGAGAGAATCTTGAGACGTACATCAAGAGAATTGAGAAGCTTGAGGAGATTGCTACAAGCTTCGAAGGCGTCGAGAAGAGCTTCGCCATCCAGGCAGGCCGTGAGATTCGTGTTATCGTTTCACCTGATAAGGTATCAGATGACGAAATGACTCTTAAAGCTCGTGATATCTGCAAGAAGATTGAGGATGAACTCGATTATCCCGGACAGATCAAAGTGAATGTCATCAGAGAGACGAGGGCAACTGACGTTGCTAAATAATTATTTATCGCATTTTATATATATTTATTTAACACGTTAGTATCATCGATCAAAACAAATCAAGGACCTTAAGCCATTACGGCTTGGGGTCCTTTTTGTTTGCCCGCGTTTTCGCAGTGCCGATACGCTCCTTCTCGCCGTAGCCGCCCAAATGTTGTCTGTAACGCCCTTCTAGGCGGACATTCAGACACAAAAACAACGAAAACGTGTCTGAAACACTCAAAAAACAGCGTTTAACGACATCAAGGAAAATTTAAGACTTGTCTCAACATTCAGTGAATCTCTTACTTTCACGTTTTATGCATCATATAATCGAAACAAGGAGGGAGGATTATGGTAAGTATCTATGAGACTATGAAAAAACGCCGTGAAACCCTCCTGAAGTCTATTAGTGAAATAGAACTTAAACTGAAACTGTTGCCAGATGGCTTTATTTCAGTAAAGAATCATAGAAACAAAGCGTATTACTATATGAGTTCAGGGTACGTCAAGGATGTTTACCTGTCATCCAAAAACGAAGTTCTCATCAAACAGCTTGTTCAGAAAGACTACTTAAAGAAAGCTTTGAGGTTGGCGAAAAAGGAAGCGGAAGCATTGGAGAATGCCATCGGGATATATCCTCAACCATTCGTCGAAGGTGTTTTTGATCGTCTGCCCGAAGCTAAAAAGAAATATGCAGAGCCGTTATTTCCGGGTGCTGACGAAATTGCACGCAAGTGGCTGGCGCAGCCATACGTTCCCAAGCCAATAGGCAAAGATACGCCTGTATATCTGACGATTAAGGGTGAACGGGTCAGATCTAAGTCAGAAGTGATAATTGCTGACAGGTTATGGGCTAATGGGATTCCGTATAAGTACGAGTGCCCGATTCTGGTAAGAGATGAGATTATTCATCCTGATTTTACGATATTGAGGCTTAGCGATCTTAAAATCCTATATCACGAGCATTTGGGTAAATTGGATGATCCCCAATATACAGAGAGAAATAATATCAGGATAAACAGTTACAACGAAGAAGGAATCATTCTCGGTGACAGGCTGTTCCTTTCGTTCGAGACCTCGAAAACGCCGCTTGACGTAAGAGTCATTGATAATTTAATAAATACGCATTTCAGATGAAAATGTGCTCACTATAATTATCTAAACCTTGTGTTATACTTTAAAAGAATAAAAAGAATGGGGGTATTGCTGTGAGAGTTTGCTTTGTTGGCGATATAGTCGGCACTGCCGGCCGTCGTGCGTTCAAAACAGTAATGCCCGGTTTTCTTAAGAATAACCGCATAGACTGCTGTATCGTTAATGCGGAGAACAGCGTTCATGGTCTGGGTGCTTCTATCAACATCTTAAGAGATCTGGAAGCTTCGGGCGCCGATCTGTTCACGATGGGAAATCACACATTCTCCAACAGGGATTTTCTGAGCCAGATTTCCAAGGTCAGCAATGTTGCGAGACCTGCTAATTTCAGCCCTTCATGGCCCGGAAATGATTTCTGTGTTTTTGAGAAGAACGGCGAAAAACTTGGCGTGTTCAATCTTTTAGGTCAGGTCTATGCCAATGTGCTTCCAGATAATCCGTTCTCATGTGCCGACAGAATAGTCGACAGGCTTAAGAATGTTGAGAAATGTACATCGGTCTTTCTTGATTTCCATTGTGATGCAACATCCGAGAAGTGTGCTATGGGTTATTATCTTGATGGAAGAGTATCCTGTGTTGCCGGTACTCATACCCATGTTCAGACAGCAGATGAGACTATCCTTTCCGGCGGAACCGGATATATCACTGACTGTGGCATGAGCGGAGCGAAGGAATCCATTCTTGGAATGACTATCGAGTCTTCGATAAGAAGACTTGCTTATAAACTGCCTGCAAAGTACGAACCGGCCGATGGCCCGGGCTTTGTATGTGGTATTATCTTTGAGACTGATAAAAACGGAAGGTGTACCGGGATTAAACGGTTCTGCGAATATGAATAATTTTTTCGATAAGAGATCTGCAAAGGGTTATGAGGTTTGCGTTCTCTATGCTTTTCTTTCAATCATACTGATCACTGCCGACCAGCTCTTTAAGGTTATGACCGTAAATGAGATAAAGCCTTATGGTCAGGTTTTCATCATTGAGAATTTCTTCTCTCTTCACTATGCGGAGAATCCGGGCAGTGCGTTCTCTATGTTTGCCGATAAGTCCTGGGGTATATATTTCCTGACCGGAGTATCCCTTGTGCTCGGAGTGGTCATCCTGCTCCTGATGTTTATTGCAGCAAGAAGATCCATGCAGATGATATCTCTTGCATTCTGCCTGTTGTTCTCAGGTGCCATAGGCAATCTCGTCGACAGAATACGTCTCAGATATGTTATTGACTATTTAAGATTCGACTTTGGAGATTTTACATTTCCGATCTTTAATTTTGCAGATATTTGCGCAGTTTGCGGAACTGTACTTCTTATCTTCATCATCATTTTCAAATCGAGATACTTCGAGAAGTTCTGGAATGTTCTGTTTAAGAACAAGAAGAACGAGATCATATTAGATCCTGAACAGGAAAAGGAAAAGAATAATGCCGATTGATTCGAAGGTATGTAATCAGGACGGAGTAAGACTCGACAGTTTTGTTACGGAGTCTTTTGATTCAACATATTCCAGGTCGTTCTACAAGCGCCTTATAGATGACGGCAAGATCACTGTTAACGGTAAAGTAATCACAAAAGCAGGCATAAAGCTTGCTTCAGGTGATGTTGTTGAAGCAGATATTCCTGCGCCCGTGGAAGATGAATCATTTGTTGCACAGGATATTCCTTTGGACATCGTTTATGAAGATTCTGATCTTCTTGTTATCAACAAGCCTCAGGGAATGGTCGTTCATCCTGCGGCCGGCCACAGTGAGGGAACGCTTGTTAATGCGCTTCTTGCTCACTGCAAGGATGATCTCTCAGACATCAACGGCGTATTGAGACCGGGTATCGTTCACAGGATCGATAAGGATACTTCAGGCCTTATGCTTGCCTGCAAAAATAATTTCACGCATTTAAAACTTGCCGACATGCTCTCAAGACACGAGATCGTCAGGGAATACAGAGCCCTTGTTTACGGCTTCGTAAAAGAGGACAAGGGTATGGTCGATGCTCCGATTGGAAGATCCACCTCTGACAGACGCAAGATGGCTGTAAATAAGGATGGTAAGGCTGCGGTTACGCATTTCGAGGTACTCGAGAGATTTGGCGAGATATCAGATCTTAAGCTGGTCCTGGAGACGGGAAGAACACATCAGATCAGAGTGCATATGGCATATATCGGACATCCTGTAGTAGGTGATCCTGTTTATGCTTCGAGAAGAAAGAACTATGGTCTTGCCGGTCAGGCTCTTCACAGCCAGGCGATCACGTTCGTTCATCCGAGAACGGGAGAGACGATGCATTTTGAATGCGACCTTCCTGATTACTATCAGGCGGTCATCAACAGTTTTAAGGGCTGATTGTTGACGATAAAGTTAATTAGCATAATAATTCTTTTATAGGAGATCTCATTTGGAAGAAAGAATCGAACAGCTTAGAAATTCAGCACATACTGCAGGTGTTTATGCGAAAAGAGTTGCAGAGTCTTTTGATGTCTCAATAGAGCATGACGGCAACGGATTCATTATCTCAGGTGATACAAAAGACGTGCTGATGGCAAAAGATGCTTTTATGGCACTGGATAAGCTTTCAAACGATTCTGAGATCGACGGTACTGATATCGATTACCTTATGAATATAGCCAAGGACGGCAGGCTTGAAGAATTCCTGAAAACGTCAGATGAAGTTTTTTATATGACGCCTTCCGGAAGAGCTATCAAGCCCAGAACTTTGGGTCAGAGACTTTATGTTGATTCATTAAAGCAGTCAGAGCTTGTTATCTGCTGCGGTCCTGCCGGAACCGGTAAGACTTTCCTGGGCGTGGCAATGGCTGTTAAAGCTTTGAAGGCCAGGGAAGTATCCAGGATAATCCTGACAAGACCTGCGATCGAAGCAGGTGAGCGGCTTGGCTTTTTGCCCGGTGATATCGAAGATAAGGTAAATCCTTACATGCGTCCGATTTACGACGCTCTTTCTGCGCTCTTAGGTCAGGAAATGTTTGAACGTTATTATGACAAGGGTGTTATCGAAGTTTCTCCTCTGGCGTTCATGAGGGGAAGAAACCTTGATGACTGCTTCGTTCTTCTTGATGAGGCGCAGAACACGACGCCTGAACAGATGAAGATGTTCCTCACGCGTCTCGGTGTAAACTGCAGGGCATGTGTGTGCGGTGATTTTACACAGATCGACCTTCCCAGAGGCGTGGAAAACGGCCTTAAAGATGCTATTAATGTTTTAGACGGTGTTGAAGGTATAAAGATAGTGAGTCTCAATGACTCGGATATTGTCAGAAACAGCCTTGTTGCAAGGATTGTAAGAGCGTATGAGAATGCTAAAAAAGGTGATTTATGAGTAATACCAAGTCTCTAAAACCCAAGGTCCATCAGATCATAACTTTAGCGCTTGCCGCGCTTACCATCGTATTCCTGGTTTTCTACGGATCACTGCCCGTAAGTTACGACTATGAAGTCGGATCTATTGCAAACCAGGATATCTACGCACCCAGAACATTTGCGGATACTTATGAGACCCAGAGAAGAGCCATCGTAGCCAGAGATACCTGTGCCGATGTTTTCGTCAGGTCAGATAAGCAGTCTCAGGAAAGCATTGACCGTGTTGATGATTTCTTTGATCTTGCTGAGCAGGCCAGAAAGAACGCTACACAGGGTAGAACAGGACAGTCTCCCATTAAACCGGCTGACTCTGCAAGCCAGTTGTCCGTTACTGTTGAACAGACATTGGGTGTTAAGATCGCTCCTGAAGACATTGAAGTTTTCTTTGATACAGGCATGAGTAACACGACATTTACTTATGTCAGAGAGAAGACGACTTCCATAGCTGAGCTTATCATGCTGGGTGACGTGAGTGATGCGGTCCTTCATACGAGGATCTCTGAACAGATCAGTTCTTTCGCCGAATCTAGCCCTTCATATTCCAAGTATTCTGATGCGATGTATGTTGTGCTTGCATCGATCCTTGAGCCAAATACCGTATATGACCAGAAGGCTACTGCAGATTCGGCAAACAACGCATATATTGCCGTTATCAATGAGCCTGTCATGATCGAGAAAGGTACCAAACTCGTTGAGGCAGGCGCTATCGTTGATGAACATGTTTACAGTAATCTCGTAGAACTTGAGCTCATCAGAGACTCTTCGTTTAACCTCATTATTTTTGCAAGAGCCGTTGTATATGTCCTTGTAATATCGGCAGCTACTGTTGTTTATCTTAATATCGAGCGTAAGAAGCTTAAGGTTGAGACTCCGGTGTTCTACTTGCTTATTACCACATTCCTTGTTACAGTCGGTACTTCGGTTTATTTGTCGACTTTATCCAACCTTCTCTGCATCGTAATCTTCTTTGCAGCGGTCTGTTCGACATATCTCGGTACCCAGAACGGCATCATATTGTCCGTTATAAATCTTCTTTTGGTCTGGCCGATGTACGGATTTGATCCGGAAGTATTCTTCATCAATCTGGTCGGGATCATTCTCTGCTCCATCTTCGCAGGCAGGACGGACAAGATTATCAACAATGCCGCTTTGATTTTCTTCCCGACTCTCGGAACATTAGCAACAAGCTTTGCTTACAATTTCCTTATCGGTAATGCGAGAACCGAATACCTCAATTCATTGGTATTTACGTTTCTCAGTACGATTGCGTCTCTTGTTGCAGCAATCGGTCTTTCTCCGATCTTCGAGCTTGTATGTAATGTCGCTTCACCTGTAAAGCTCATCTCCATGAGCCAGCCGGGACAGCATCTTTTGAAGAGACTGTTCCTTGAGGCATCAGGTACGCATTCACATTCCATGATGGTCGCAAACCTTGCCGACTCTGCTGCTGAAGCTATCGGCGCAGATGCTCTTCTTTGTAAGGTTGCAGCATACTATCACGATATCGGAAAACTCGAGAATCCCGAGTATTTCACGGAGAACCAGCATGGCGGAGTTAACCCTCATGACAGCCTGACTGTTATGGAGAGCGTTGCCATTATTACAAAGCATCCGGAAGACGGTGTTAAGCTCGCGAAAAAGGAGAGACTCCCCAACGCTGTAATTAAGATAATCGATGAACATCACGGCACGACTTATCCTTCGTATTTCTACCGCAAGGCAGTTGAGGATGCGAAGGCGAGAGGCCTTGAACCGCCGGATGTTAACAATTTCAGATACAGAGGTCATATACCTTCATCAAGAGAATCTGCAATTGTCATGATCGCAGATACATGTGAAGCTGCAGTAAGATCAATGAAGACAAGTGATGTGGAGAGTGCAGAACAGCTTATCCGCGTGCTTATCAAGGACAAGATAGATCAGGACCAGCTCATCAATTCCGGTCTTTCTTTTGATGATATCGAGAAGATCGTAATTGCTTTCAAGCAGGTATATGCCGGTGTCTTCCACGAAAGGATCAAGTACCCCGAATGAGAATAGATGTAGTAAACAATGCGGAAGGTTTTTCCGAAGATAAACTTAACGGACTTGATGAATACATCATCAGTCTTTCTGAAGCGATCTTAAGCGGAGATTATACTTCGCCCAAGGTAACGAGATCTCTTAAAGATGCTTATGCTACACTGACATTCGTTACTCCGGACGAGATCAAAGAAGTCAACCGCGAGCAAAGAGATATCGATAAGGAGACAGACTGTCTTTCTTTCCCGATGTTGGAACTCACTGAAGGCGAGTTCGACATGATACCTGACAGCGGTGATTTCGAGACCGATGAAGACGGTAATCAGATCCTCTGTTATGGAGACATTCTTATCAATCCCGTTGCCTGCGAAGCACAGGCTGAAAGCTACGGACATTCATTTGAGAGAGAAGCATTGTTCCTCATTGCGCATTCTCTTTTGCATCTTCTCGGATACGACCATATCGATCCTACAGATGAGAAGATCATGATCGATAAGCAGAAGAGACTCATGAGAGATATAGGGCTTGCGTTTGATGATGAGATCGCCGATATTTTCGAGATGGATAATCACAGGGAAAATAATTCCGTAGAAGGACTTATCCCTGCAGGAGCACCCTGTAAGCACTGCGGTACTGTAGCTTTGTTAGGGCGCCCAAACGTCGGTAAATCAACGCTTTTGAACTACATTACCGGCATGAAGATCGCCATCGTATCCCATAAGCCGCAGACTACAAGGA
>X410_Impala__coassemble_274_pt1 | contig 10294 bp, 7 predicted proteins | sample X410_Impala__metabat2_low_PE_001 | metagenome-assembled genome bin X410_Impala | reverse complement strand
GCTATAAGGTTACAAAGCTCAAGCGAATCAGGTTCATGAACATCATGCTCGGCGATCTCGAGACCGGCAAATGGAGATACCTTACAGCTGACGAAAAGAAAGAGATGCTTAAGGACCTTTAAACCTTATCCCGCGAACAGAACAAGAATACCATTCTGTCCCTTCGTCCAATAGAAACCCTTTCCTCCTGCAGGTCCATTTTCAGGAAGGCCTGCCGGCATATTTAATTCCATATCAGAACCTTCAATTACGAAAACTGCCACACCGACAGCCGTTCTTCCGTTATCTTTAATCTTCACTCTGGACAGATCGACACCTGAGCAGTTTTTTAATCTTATTGATCCGCCTGCTGACTCAACTGTACCTTCAAGTATCAGGTTATAACCGTTGCAATCTATCTCAAATTCATTCTCGATCACCGCATTATCGATTACGGCTTTAGTATCGTTTTCGAGTTCATAAGCAGAATTCTCGCTTAAAGCTGAAGTCAGTCCGGTATCAAGGACAGCGCTTCCGTCAGGCTCAGTCGGTCCGTTGTACGGAATATTGCTGATCTCAAAATTGTTATTGGGTTCAGTTTCAACAGCCGGATGAGGTGTATCGTCCGGATTGCCGTTATTCGGGTTTTCCATGATCGCTCTCAGATCAGGAGCCTGATAATCAATATCATTGAGATTATATTCAGGATTCTCATCAGGACCAACAAGACTGTAGAAATAAGCCTGACCGCCAAATTCAAAAGATTTATCTTTATTTGCGGTTACAACAATCTGACTGCCATCGTAGTTAACGGCTATGGAAAAACTGTAACTGAAATCACTTTCTTCGTTGATAACAGTTGACCACAGATAAGAACCGTCATGAGCATTGTAGACAGTAAGTCTCTGTCTGTCATATACGGCAATTATACTTCCATCACCGGAATATGCTCCGGCAATAGCATTGTTCGGACTAAGTGAATATACGATCTCTCCCGTATATATATCAAATACGCAGTTTGCAATTACGCTGTATCCGGAAGAAGAATGTCCGCCGTACCAGACATACTTACCGTCAGGAGAAACTGCCAATGCCAGAGATGTCTGCATTGTCGGATATGTCCAGCGGATCTTACCGGTATCCCTGTCCAAAACCTTAAGAGTATCAGAGCCGCACTTAGTATTCATGACAATAGAATCGTCCGTTAAGTTAACATTGGTAACCCAGGTGTCGACAAAAGTCTTCCAAACGAGTTCGCCTTCTATCGTATAACACATGAAATAACCATTGCCGCTGGAAATATAGATAAGATTATCATCTTCAGAGAAATCAACAGTTCTGATCTGGCCGTCAGTATAATCCTGCCAGAGTACTTCATCATTCTGCCAGTCGATAACCCAAATGCTTCCGTAGCAGCTGCCAACTACAAGGTATTTATTATTGTTAGAAAGACCTGCGCATCTCGAAATAGTTCCGTTAGCTCTTTCTTCATCCGGCCAGTAATCTTCTCTTTGCTCAACCGGGAAGTGATCTCTGGAATAAACTTCTTTACCGCTTCTGTCCAGGATTACCGTCTTCCATCCGTCTGCATCAGTATAATTCGAACTGCTGTCGATGTTTGTAACTATATACTGTCCATCCTTTGAAACATCAACATAAGGAACTTCCTCAGGCAGCGCATATTCAAACAGTTTATTACCGTCAAAATCGACCGCTGTAAGTTTAATCAGATCTTTGATCTCTGATGAATCCAACCCGGTATGGAAAGGAGTAAAGACGACAATAGACGAACCGTCGGTATCAGACTCATAGCCCTGAAGGCAAAGATCAACCGATCCGGTCTCTTCATATTTTAAAAGCTGATTCTGAGGATACAGATTCATCTCTACAGTTACTGCTTTATCAGGCTTGGGATAAACGATTACCTGCCTTGCATTAAAACCTTCTTTCTTTACGCAAAGCTGGCATTCTTTCCAGGCATTATCATATGTATTCTTGTATGTACTTGCATTTAAAGTGAATTCACCGTTTGCATCAGTAACTGCATAAACCTCTCTTATGCAATAAAAAGATGTGGCACAGATTACGGCTCCCTCAATCGGATTATCTTCTTCATCCTTAATAACGCCGTTGATCACGCCATCAAAATTCTTTTCATCGGAAATGGTCGGTGTATCAAAACCCCTGATATTCTGATTAACAGAGAAATCAACCGTTTCATGATCATCATTTGCTGTTATGGTAGCCTTAAGATTAACTTTTAAATTATCTTCAAAGTTTTCTTCCAATAATGAGTTTCTTACAGAAATATCCAAATGTAATACTACTTCACTATTTGGTTCCAAATGACCTTCCCAGCCATTCGGATGAACAATAAAATGGAATCCGGAAAGATCTTTTAATCTGCCTTCAAGATCATTTTCGTCAGGTGTATACATAAAATATCTAGCTTCAGTATCATTTGTATTCTTAAGGATAAAAGTCCTCAATATGAGTCCTTCTTTTTGAATATCATATTCAAGATCACCCTGTCCCCAGATCTCCACACCGTTAAATGAAGCATACAAAGTATCGACAGGCGGTTCTTTGCGCTCGCCGTCATACATATCGTTATTCGTTATTGTGAGGGATTCTTCATAAGGAACCTTCTGAGGTTCAGCTTCCGTCGGCGGGGTAGACATCTCAGCAGATGTTGCGGTTGTTTCTTCAGGAGTTTTCTTACATCCTGTAAATACAGGAATAACAAGACTGGCTGCTAAAAGCATAGAAACGATCTTACGAGTATTCATAGTTGATCCTCCTTACCGCTTAATATTTTTATTTTGCGATATTAAAAGTAATATTCCATTAATTGGTGATTAAACTAATATGAACAATTAAAAAGGCTGACTCAATGCGAGCCAGCCTTTAAAGCATTAAATTAGATTGGGATTACTCTTCGTCAGACTTTTCTTCAGAAGACTCTTCCGCAGATTTCTCTGCTTCTGCAGCAGCTTCAGCCTCGGCAGCAGCCTGCTCTTCTTCTCTCTTCTGGGCAGCAGCCTCGTCATCAGCCTTCTTCTCAGCCTTTGCTTCTTCTACAAGAGCATCGAGATCTGTTGAACCGGTATCATTGGCTACAAGATCCTTCTCATAGTAGAACTTAACCTTATCCTTGCTGTTGCGGGCACCGTAAGCTTCAGCAATTGCAAAACACTCGTCACGGAGCTGTTTGAAATCATCAACGGATTCAAGATCAGAAGAAGATGTCTGATAGCATGCATCCTCGAATACATCATCAAGAACGAGATAGTAAGTAGCATCCTTCTTGAAGTTCTTATCGATAAGAGCCTCAGCCTGGTCAGGTGTACCATCTCTTCCGTCGAAATTTTCGAAAGGAATAGCGATCTTGCTGTATCTGTATCTGAGAACTACGTTCTTCTCGTTGTAATCAACAGCTACACGGAACTTGGCAATCAGGAAAGACTGCGCAAATACAAGGATGCTGATGATCGTACTGAGACCGCCTACTACAAGCAATGCTATCTTGATGATGTTGTCACTAACCTTGAGCAAACCGATAAATACGAGAAATACACCAAGTACACAGAAAAGAACAGAAAGTACTCTGTTACGTGTGATCTTTGATGGATTTGCCGGATAGCAATGCACGCCCTCTTTAGGCAGCTTTTCAATTAGTTCTTTGTTCTCGAGTTCAGTTGACATATAAACCCCTCCTAAATTATTTACTCAAAACCTCAATCCTGTCTGAAAGATTAGCATACATTTCTTCATACTTTGCCAGCTTTGCTCTCTCCTGCTCAACAACTGCGGCAGGTGCCTTGCTTACAAACGATTCATTTGAAAGCTTGCCGTTAAGACGCTTGATCTCACCGTCAAGACGTGTCTTTTCCTTATCAAGTCTTTCAAGCTCTTTAGCAATATCAATAAGATCTTCCAAAGGAATGTAGATCTCTCCACCGCCGAATACTGCAGTAACGGCTGTGGAAGGAATACCTTCCTTGGACTGTCTTGTCTCAAGAGAGCTTACGGATGCGAGTCTTTCAAGGAAGCCCTCGCCGTCAGTAAACATCTTGGCGATCTTATCGGAAGATGTAACAACGATTATATGAGCCTTTCTGGAAGGAGCAACATCCATGTTCTTACGTACAGCACGGATACCTCTGATCGCATCGATCATTGTGTTCATCATCTCTGCGTCTTCAGGGCTGGACATTACCCTGTCAGCCTCAGGCCAGTCAGCTACCATGATGGATTCTGCCTTATCGGCAATTATGAGATTGGAGTAAACCTCTTCAGTAATGAAAGGCATGAAAGGATGCAGCAGCTTCATAGCTTCGCTCAATACATAATTGAGGAGATAGATTGCATTATTTCTTGTCTTGCATTCCTTATCATAAAGTCTGCTCTTTGTGATCTCGATATACCAGTCACAGAAGTTATCCCAGAGGAAGTCAACGATCTTGCTCAAAGCAACACCGAACTCATAGTTATCAAGGTTAACAGTAGCTTCAGTGATAAGGTTATGAAGCTCTGTAAGGATCCACTTATCTTCTGTTGTGAAGATGGACTCATCAACAAGGTCAGGTGTGAAATCGTCATCTGTATTCATGACAACGAATCTCATGGCATTCCAGATCTTGTTGGAAAGATTACGGCCCATGAGGATCTTATCTTCCTGGAATCTCTGGTCATTACCCGGAGCATTACCAGTAACAAGAGCAAATCTCAAAGCATCGCAGCCGTTCTGCTCGATTACTTCAAGAGGATCGATACCGTTGCCAAGAGACTTACTCATCTTACGGCCCTGCGAGTCTCTTACAAGACCGTGAATGAGAATGTCGCGGAACGGAACATCATCCATGTGTGCAAGACCTGCAACTATCATTCTGGAAACCCAGAATGTGATGATGTCGTAACCTGTAACGAGTGTATCCGTAGGATAGAACTTGGCAAGGTCTTCAGTCTTCTCAGGCCATCCGAGAGTTGAGAAAGGCCAGAGAGCTGATGAGAACCATGTATCCAGAGTATCAGGATCCTGACGCATCTCCTTACCGCACTTAGGGCATGTGCATGAAGATTCCTTTGTAACGACTAACTCGCCGCAGTCATCACAGTAGAATGCAGGAATCCTGTGACCCCACCAGAGCTGTCTGGAGATACACCAGTCTCTGATGTCTTCCATCCAGTTAAAGTAGTTCTTGGAGAATCTCTCAGGTACGAATCTGATGGAACCATTTCTGACAGCCTCGATAGCAGGCTTTGCGAGTTCTTCCATCTTAACGAACCACTGGAGAGATACACGGGGCTCAATAGTAGTACCGCATCTGTAACAAGTACCTACATTATGTGAATAGTCTTCGATCTCTGTGAGGAATCCTCCCTCTTCAAGATCCTTAACGATAGCTTCTCTTGCTTCGTATCTGTCCATTCCCGCATATTTCGGATAATCTTCAGTGATCTTTGCATCTTCTGTAAGAACTGTGATTACCTCAAGACCATGACGCTGACCAACTTCAAAGTCGTTAGGGTCATGTGCAGGTGTGATCTTAACGGCACCTGTACCGAATTCGATATCAACATAATCATCAGCGATAACAGGGATCTTACGGCCGACAAGAGGCAGTACGAGCATCTTGCCTACTACATCCTTATAACGCTCATCCTTAGGGTTAACGGCAACAGCTGTATCACCAAGGAGAGTCTCAGGTCTTGTAGTAGCGAGGTCGATATATCCTGAACCGTCCTCGAAAGGATATCTCAGATGCCAGAAGTGGCCTGCCTGGTCTGCATAATCAACCTCAGCATTGGAAATTGAAGTAAGGCAATGAGGACACCAGTTGATGATCCTCTCACCTCTGTAGATCAAGCCCTGATTGTAGTACTTAACGAATACTTCCTTTACAGCGTCAGAGCAGCCTTCGTCCATTGTGAAGCGCTCATGTGACCAGTCGCATGAAGATCCTATCTTCTTGAGCTGCTCAACGATCCTGCCGCCGTACTGTTCCTTCCATGCCCATGCTCTTTCAAGGAACTTGTCACGTCCGAGATCATCCTTTGTAAGGCCTTCCTCACGCATGGTTGCAACGATCCTGGCCTCTGTAGCGATTGAAGCATGGTCAGTACCGGGTACCCAGAGGGTCTCGTATCCTGACATTCTCTTATATCTAGTGAGGGTATCCTGCAATGTATTATCCAAAGCATGACCCATGTGGAGCTGGCCGGTAATATTCGGCGGAGGCATCACGATAGAGAACTTCTTTCCCGTCTTGCCTGCCTTGGGCTTAAAATAGCCGCTGCTCGTCCACTTCTCATAAAGCCTGCTCTCGGCTTCATTAGGATCAAAAGCTTTACTGATCGAATCAATTCTTGCCATAACTAAATCTGATATCCTCTCTTACTTCTTTATCATTGAGAGCGCACCGTAGAGGATGGAATCATCACCTAAAGCCGCTTTCTTGAATTCAACTGTTTCTCTAATTGAAGGCATGCAGTATCTGTCAACTTCTGACAGGATCTTCTCAAGGAAGATATCACCAACTGCCTCGATTACACCGCCGCCATAAACAACTACGTCAGGGCTGAATGTGTTAACAAGGTTGCCCGATGCGACCGCAAGATAATGACATGCACGGTCAACTGCTTCAACGGCAACACTGTCGCCCTCAGCCAAAGCATTTTTAAGCACCTTGGACTTGAACACACCATTCTCCACGGCTTCTGCCATAGAAGTCTTTCTTCCCCTGGAGACCTGCTGTCTGATATAAGCAGACATACCCTGCTTGCTTGAGAATGCCTCGAGGCATCCTCTCTGACCGCAGTTGCACAAAGGTCCCTCAGGGTCGAGGATCATGTGACCATATTCTGCAGCCTTAAACTTATTGCCTGTGAAAAGATCGCCGTTAAGGATGAGACCGCCGCCCATGCCTGTTCCGACGAAAAGTCCGACGACATTCTTATAACCCTTGGCAGCACCATACTTATACTCGCCAAGCACGCCTACATTAACATCATTTCCGATATAGAAAGGACAACCGAATTCCTTCTCGATCGGCTTCTTTATATTGTAGTTTCTCCAAGGAAGATTAGGTGAGAAAAGAACAACTCCTGTCTCCTGGTTGATAACGCCGGGAGCACCTGCAGCGATGGCATTGATCTTATCAGCCTTGATTCCTGAAGCGTCAATAAGCTCTTTAACCACATTTATTATGAGCTGCTCAATGTTATCAGATGAATCTCCGCCTGACTTTGTCTTCTTCTTGAGTCTGAAAACAATTTCTTTTTTAGAATTGAAAACAACGCCAAGAACTTTGGTTCCACCAATATCAAGACAAATGTTATATGATTCTGCCATAGCCTTACCCTCCTTTTTTAATCTGTCCGTTAACTTAAGATCAGCTTACGCCCAAAGCTGCACCATTAGCAGCATTTGTTTCACTAAAACTCTTCTCGGAAGTTCCGTTCTTGTAAATGAGAACCGGCTGCTTTCCTTCGACGATGCACTCTTTCTTGATGATGCATTCCTTAACATCCTTCTCTGAAGGAATGTTATACATAACATCTCTCATAGCTTCTTCTATGATGGATCTTAATCCTCTTGCACCTGTGTTCTGCTCGATTGCCCTGTCAGCAATTGCTCTGATCGCATCTTCTTCGAAAACAAGTTCAACATCATCCATCTTGAGCATCTTCTTGTACTGCTTGATGATTGCGTTCCTGGGTTCTGTAAGAACTCTTACAAGTGCATCGGCATCAAGTTTATCAAGAGCTACCGTAACCGGAAGACGTCCGATGAATTCAGGGATAAGACCAAACTTCATAAGGTCATCAGGCTTAACATCGTGGAAATAGAAACCGCTGTTTCTGTCCTTCTTGGACTGAACTTCAGCACCGAAACCATACTGCTTCTGCTCCACTCTCTGTGCGATGATCTCATCAAGACCGTCAAAAGCACCGCCTACGATGAAAAGAATGTTTGTGGTATCGATCTTGATGCACTCTTCGTTAGGATGCTTTCTGCCGCCCTTAGGGGGAACATTTGCAACAGTACTCTCAAGGATCTTGAGCAATGCCTGCTGGACACCCTCACCTGATACGTCACGTGTGATCGAGACGTTCTCGGATTTCTTTGTGATCTTATCGATCTCATCGATATATACGATACCTGTCTGTGCTCTCTCGATATCGTAGTCAGCTGCGATAATGAGCTTAAGAAGAATATTCTCTACATCTTCACCGACATAACCTGCCTGTGTAAGGCTCGTGGCATCGGCAACTGCGAAAGGGACATTGAGGATCCTTGCAAGTGTCTGGGCAAGAAGTGTCTTACCTGAACCTGTAGGTCCGAGCAAAAGGATATTGCTCTTGGAGATCTCAGTATCGTCAGCGGGAAGATCTGAATAAACTCTCTTGTAGTGGTTATATACGGCAACAGAAAGTGCGATCTTCGCATCATCCTGACCGATTACATAAGAATCAAGCTTCTCCTTGATCTCATGGGGTGTAACAAGCTTCTTGGGCTTGATAGAACGCATCTTGCGTTTCTTGTTGACCTTCTCCTCTTCTGCTACGATGCCATATGCCGTTCTGATACAATCTATGCAGATATAGCAGTTAACACCGGAGAAAAGTCTCGGTACCTCATATTCGGATTTACCGCAGAATGAGCAGCTCAAAACATCTCTTGAGTCGCCGCCGTAGTTGCCATTCTTAGAATTAGCCATTAAAAATCTCCTAAAAAACGATATTTTTAGTCATGATATTTTATCACTACCTGCCATTTTAACAAATAATATATATATAAATATTTCAAAATGGTGATAATTTAGGCTCAATTAAGAAAACAAAGCATTAAATGGCCGCAGAATCGAGTATTACGGTAAAAGGACCGTCATTTACAAGACTCACCTGCATATCAGCACCGAAAACACCTGTTCCGAGAGCTTTTACCTGTGGTCTTATGGAATCAGCAATATAATTATAAAGCTCTTCTGCCCTTTGAGGGCCCATGCTGTCAGTAAATGAAGGCCTGTTGCCGTGTTTGCAGTCAGCGTATAGAGTAAACTGTGAAACCAGTAAGATTTCACCGTCAATATCGGAAATACTTAAATTTGTCTTTCCGTTAATGTCAGAGAAAATGCGCATCTTGAGAAGCTTGGCGATCATCTTATCGGCTACCGCCTCATCATCTTCTTTACCGATACCGCATAAAACAAGCATACCGGGACCGATAGAAGACTTTCTTACGCCTTCTATATCAACTGCCGCTTCTTTAACAACCTGGATGCAAAATCTCATAGATCAGAACTCCACATCATTCTGGCAGCCTTCGAGCATGTACCATGAACCGTTGATCTCATATACGACATAATAGAAATCCGCACTCGCGCTTTCAGTATCTTTGCTGAAATAAACCGTAACCTTCTGGATCTGTATCCTTCCGATCTCAGAATACTCACGACCTGAAAGGAAACAGATAGCGGACCTCATGGATGCTTCATCAAAACCGTTCGCTATTGTGTAATCCCTGTATCCCGTTGATGCCGTACCGTTTACTACAGCATTGATCTGCATAACGCTTCTGTACTGCGAATATAGATCGTCACCGGATGATTCACCCAATTGTTCCAGGAAACCCTCCGGATAGCATTTGTCGAACATTGCCCTGTTATCTGTAAACAGAGCTTCCATATATCCTCTTGCAACGTATTCACCGGAAGTGTTTAGCTGTTCCATGGTGACCTGGGGTTCAATCTGAGGTCCTTTATCTTTGCTGTCACAGGCAGTGAACGCAAAAACAAACACAAGTATCAAAGATATTACTGACAATGCCTTACGCATCTTATTCCTCCTGCCCCGTCATCTTCTTAACGTAATCAAGATATTCAATGATCTTGCGTTCGTATCCGATGTCCGTAGGCTCGTAATATTTCTTTCCGAGGGTCTTGTCGGTCATGTACTGCTGCTTGGTAATATGTCCCGGAAAATCGTGCGGATACTTATATCCGACTGAATAGCCCAGATCTTCCATACCTTTTGCAGGGGCATTCCGAAGATGCATCGGAACAACACCGGTATCAGTATTAGCAGCATCATCAAGTGCCTTGTCGATCGCCAGATAGGCTGCATTGGATTTGGGTGAAGATGCAACGATAATGCACGCTTCAGCCAGAGGGATCCTTGCTTCAGGCATTCCGACAGATCTTGCACATTCATGAGCCGCAACCGCAACGAGTAACGCATTGGGATTTGCCATACCTACGTCCTCGGCAGCACATATCATTATCCTTCGTGCAAGGAACTCAATATCCTCTCC
>X410_Impala__coassemble_267_pt1 | contig 10466 bp, 9 predicted proteins | sample X410_Impala__metabat2_low_PE_001 | metagenome-assembled genome bin X410_Impala | reverse complement strand
GATAACCTTGTTGAGGATTGGAATAAGGAAAACGGAATCGAGAACGTACCTGTTGAAGGTATGAGCCCTGAAGAGATGGTAGCTTACATCAGAGAGAAGAACATTCCCTGTCCTGTTTGCGGCGGCCACAACTTCACAGATATCCGTAAGTTCAACCTCATGTTCAAGACATTCATCGGTGTTACCGAGGATTCAACTTCAGAAGTTTACTTGAGACCTGAGACAGCTCAGGGTATCTTCGTTAACTTTGCTAACGTTCAGCGTTCAGCAAGAAAGAAGATCCCCTTTGGTATCTGCCAGATCGGTAAGTCTTTCCGTAACGAGATCACACCCGGTAACTTCATCTTCCGTACACGTGAGTTCGAGCAGATGGAGTTAGAGTTCTTCTGCGAACCCGGCACAGACCTCGAGTGGTTTGATTACTGGAAGACATTCTGCCATGACTGGCTCATCAATCTCGGTATCAAGGAGTCTGAGCTCCGTACAAGAGACCACGCAAAGGAAGAGCTCGCTTTCTATTCCAGAGCTACAACAGACTTCGAGTTTGCTTTCCCTTTCACAGACTGGGGCGAACTCTGGGGTATCGCTGACCGTACAGATTACGATCTTAAGCAGCACATGGAATTCTCCAAGCAGGATCTCACATACTTCGATCCGGCAAAGAACGAGAAGTACGTTCCTTACGTTATCGAGCCTTCACTCGGTGCTGACCGTGTAACTCTCGCATTCCTCTGCTCTGCTTACGATGAGGAAGAGCTCGAAGGCGGCGACGTTAGAACAGTTATGCACTTCCATCCCTTCCTCGCGCCCATCAAGATCGGCGTGCTCCCGCTGTCAGCCAAGCTCACAGATAAGGCTCAGCCTATTTTCGAGAAGCTCTCGAAAAAGTACATGTGCGAACTTGATGACCGTCAGTCGATCGGTAAGCGCTACAGAAGACAGGACGAGATCGGTACTCCTTACTGCGTAGTTTACGATTTCGATTCCGAGAATGACGGCTGCGTAACCATAAGAGAAAGAGACTCAATGAAGAACGTCGAGTACGAACCCGGAAACATCAGATTCCCTATCGATAAACTCGATGAATTTTTCTCAGATAAGTTCGATTTTTAAGGAGCATATCTGTTAAAATAAACTGATAAGTTTTTAGCGGGCTAAACAGCCACATGAGAAACAAAAGAATCCAATAAATGAAAGGCGGATAAAAAGAATGACAAAGTACGTTTACCTGTTCACCGAAGGCAACGGAAACATGCGCGAACTCCTCGGAGGTAAGGGCGCTAACCTTGCTGAGATGACAAACATCGGTCTTCCTGTTCCTCAGGGATTCACGATCAGCACAGAGGCTTGCACAAAGTACTACGAAGACGGCCGTCAGATCAATGACGAGATCATGGGCCAGGTTATGGAGTACATCGTAAAGCTCGAAGAGATTACAGGCAAGAAGTTTGGTGATCTCGAGAACCCTCTCCTCGTTTCCGTAAGATCCGGTGCAAGAGCATCAATGCCTGGTATGATGGACACAATCCTCAACCTCGGTCTTAACGAGCAGGTTGTTGACGTTATCGCTACAAAGTCCGGTAACCCCAGATGGGCTTGGGACTGCTACAGAAGATTCATCCAGATGTATTCCGACGTTGTTATGGAAGTCGGTAAAAAGTATTTCGAAGAGCTCATCGACAAGATGAAGGCTGAAAGAGGAGTTAAGCAGGACGTTGAGCTTACAGCTGACGACCTCAAGGAACTCGCTTCACAGTTCAAGGCTGAGTACAAGGCAAAGATCGGCACAGACTTCCCTACAGATCCTAAGGAGCAGCTCGTTGGCGCTATCAAGGCCGTATTCAGAAGCTGGGACAACCCGAGAGCTAACGTTTACAGAAGAGACAACGATATCCCTTATTCATGGGGTACAGCAGTTAACGTTCAGTCCATGGCATTCGGTAACATGGGTGACGACTGCGGTACAGGTGTTGCTTTCACACGTGACCCTGCTACAGGTGAGAAGGGCCTCTTCGGTGAGTTCCTTACTAACGCTCAGGGTGAGGACGTTGTTGCAGGCGTTCGTACTCCTATGAAGATCGCTGAGATGGAGCAGAAGTTCCCTGAAGCATTCGCTCAGTTCACACAGGTTTGCAACACTCTCGAGACACACTACAGAGACATGCAGGACATGGAGTTCACAGTTGAGCACGGTAAGCTCTACATGCTCCAGACAAGAAACGGTAAGAGAACAGCTCAGGCTGCTATGAAGATCGCTTGCGACCTCGTTGACGAAGGCATGAGAACACCTGAGGAAGCAGTTGCAATGATCGATCCTAGAAACCTCGATACACTCCTTCACCCTCAGTTCGATCCCGCTGCTCTTAAGGCTGCAGAAGCAATCGGTAAGGGCCTTGGTGCTTCTCCGGGAGCTGCTTGCGGTAAGATCGTATTCACAGCTGACGATGCAGTAGCTTGGCACGACAGAGGAGAGAAGGTAGTCCTCGTAAGACTTGAGACATCTCCTGAAGACATCACAGGTATGAAGGCTGCTGAAGGTATCCTCACAGTACGTGGCGGTATGACATCACACGCTGCAGTTGTTGCCCGTGGTATGGGTGAGTGCTGCGTTTCAGGTTGCGGCGACATCGCTATGGATGAGGCTAACAAGAAGTTCACTCTTGCAGGCAAGACATTCCAGGAAGGCGACATCATCTCCCTCGACGGTTCTACAGGTAAGATCTATGACGGCGCTATCGCTCAGGTTGACGCTGATCCTAACAATGGTTACTTCGGCCGCATCATGAAGTGGGCTGACGAGTTCAAGAGACTCGAAGTACGTACAAACGCTGATACACCTAACGATGCTAAGAAGGCTCGTGAGCTCGGTGCTGAAGGTATCGGTCTCTGCCGTACAGAGCACATGTTCTTCGGTGAAGGCAGAATCGACGCATTCCGTGAGATGATCTGCTCTGAGACAGTTGAAGAGCGTGAAGCTGCTCTCGAAGTTATCCTTCCTATGCAGCAGTCCGACTTCGAAGCTCTCTATGAGGCTCTTGAGGGACATCCCGTTACAATCAGATTCCTTGACCCGCCGCTTCACGAATTCGTTCCTACAGAAGAAGCAGACATCAAGGCTCTCGCTGATAAGAAGGGCAAGTCTGTTGAAGAGATCAAGACATTGATTTCTTCACTCCACGAGTTCAACCCTATGATGGGTCACAGAGGATGCCGTCTCGCAGTTACATATCCTGAGATCGCTAAGATGCAGACAAGAGCAGTTATCCGCGCTGCTATCAACGTTAACGCTAAGCATCCCGACTGGAACGTTACACCTGAGATCATGATCCCGCTCGTATGCGAGATCAAGGAGCTCGTAAACGTTAAGAAGGTAGTTGTTGAGGCTGCTGACGAAGAGATCAAGGCTGCAGGCGTAGCTATGTCCTACAAGGTAGGTACAATGATCGAGATCCCGAGAGCTGCTCTTACAGCTGACGAGATCGCTAAGGAAGCTGAATTCTTCTGCTTCGGTACAAACGACCTTACACAGATGACATTCGGTTTCTCAAGAGACGATGCAGGCAAGTTCCTCACAGCTTACTATGAGTCCAAGATCTTCGAGTCCGATCCGTTCGCTCGTCTCGACCAGAACGGCGTTGGTAAGCTCATGAAGATGGCTATCGAGAACGGTAAGGCAGTACGTCCTGACCTCCACCTCGGTATCTGCGGCGAGCACGGCGGTGACCCGACATCTGTTGAGTTCTGCGATGAGATCGGTTTGGATTATGTATCCTGCTCACCTTTCCGTGTACCGATCGCAAGACTTGCTGCTGCACAGGCTGCAATCAAGCACAAGGCTTAATTCTTTAGCTTAATCGCGAAAAGAAAAAAACACATATGCCCGGAGCGTTTGCTTCGGGCATATTTCTTTTCCGCTTATCAGTAGACGTCACATGCTATAATTATCATGTTTATGGGGAACCATTGAATCAGCAGTATAAAGGGATAAAGGAAGATGGATAGCAGTAAGATCAAGAGTTTTATCAGGAAACAAGGCGTTGCTTTTATCTGTTCGGTTGACGAGGATGGCTTTCCAAATGTAAAAGCAATGCTCAAACCTCGAAAGATAGACGGATTACATCAGTTTTATTTTTCGACAAATACGTCTTCGATGAGAGTTAAGCAGTATATGAACAATCCCAATGCGTGCATTTACTTTTATCATAAAGGGCTTATCAAGTACACGGGTGTTATGCTGAAGGGTACTATGGAAGTGCTGACAGATCAAAAGATGAAAGATATGATCTGGCGCAAAGGTGACACGATGTTTTACAAAGGTGGTGTTACCGATCCCGATTACTGTGTTTTGAGATTTACTGCTAAAAGCGGAAGATATTATTGTGATCTGAAGACCGAGAGTTTTGCGATTGAATAATAATGGAACGGATCATATTTTATGGAGAACATATTATGCCTGAAATAACGATTAAAGCATTGACACCTGAGTTGATAGAGGACTATTTTGACTTTTTTGACAACAGGGCATTTTCTGACGGATCACCTTATTACCCGTGTTATTGCAATGCGTTTAATCTCAGCTTGGAACAGTTGAAAAGGAATGTTTTCGACAAAGCCCCGGAATATGGTGAGGGGAAAGAAGGTTTAAGACTTGCGTTGCGTGCATCTGCCTGGAAGATGGTTCAAGGTGGCACTATTCAAGGATATCTTGCTTACGATAATGATATTGCCGTAGGTTGGTGCAATGCCAATGACAGACTGAATTATTACCGTGTGGGAGAATTTGATATTGATGATGCACCGGAAGACAGTGTGCCTTCTGATTGTCCGTCCAAGGGATTCATTAAGTCTGTTGTGTGCTTCGAGATATCTCCTGAGTACAGAGGACAGGGAATTGCCGGGAAACTTTTAGACAGGGTATGTAAGGATGCAGCATCAGCCGGATACTCATTTGTGGAAGCCTATCCAAAAGAAGAGACCAAGGACAGTAGCTTATCGTTCACCGGACCTTATAAGTTGTTCAAGCGTGCAGGCTTCGCGGAGTATAACCGCAACGGAACTACGATAATCATGCGAAAAGAATTACCTATTGACACAGTAGGTAAATTAGGTTAACATTCCCTCAACTTATAGAACAGGAGACATGACATGAACCGCATTGAAGCAACAGCAAACATGATGATGTGTTGTCGAATGCTTAACTCCCGGGCAAATGGATTGGCCGGTGTGTCATGTCGATGTATGAGATAAGCTTTTATACAGGATGCACTTAATCTTTTTCTGCCCGGGAGCTCTAAATGCCTCCGGGCTTTTTTTACCAAACAATAAAAAACTATAGTGGTGGAATATTTATTAAAGGGGACAAAATATGACATTACAACAGCTCATGTATGCTATAACGACGGCTGATGAGAAGTCGATCAATAAAACTGCGCAACGATTTTATGTGTCACAACCCGCAATATCAGACGCGATAAAAGATCTTGAAGATGAGATAGGAATAAGCATCTTTGAGCGTTCCAACAGAGGTGTTACGATCACTGCAGAAGGTGCAGACTTCATAGTATATGCGAGGCAGGTAGTAGCCCAATACGAGCTGCTGAAAGAAAGATACATTGATAAAGAACAGAAGATCAGATTCGGCGTATCTACACAGCACTATACGTTTGCAGTTAAATCTTATATTGAACTGATATCAAATTACGGTAGCATGACTTTGGAGGCTATGGCCGCTAATGAGGATCTGATCAATTCAGAGATGGCATCAGAAGCTTAAAGAGGTGTTTTATGAAGTCACTTCTTATCAAGGATACAACAAGAGAGGAAAGAGAAGCGATAGTCAAGACATCACTTGATTGCGGCGGCGGGTGTGAGAATTGTTCTTCGTGCTGGCTAGGCGGTGGTTCGCCATGGGATATCTATCAGGATTATATTGACGGAAAGCGCGAGATCAAAGAGATAAACATGGCGTATATGGAAGAATACCGCCAAAACAGACAGATACAATGAATTTAGCACCTGATATAAACAATTCTTCGATTGAAGAACGGAGAGAATATATTAAAACCCGTTTTCCTTGTATTGCTGACTGTGATATGTGCGGATTATGTACTGTCTTTCATGGCAAGGATGCAGAACTGGCATACGAAGATTATATATACGGGAAACGCAAATACGAGGATGTTTCCTCAGATTATAAGTGACAGATACAGTTTTTTACCTATAAGATTGGCTCAAATGCCTATAAATACGAGCTTTGATGCGAAACAAGGCTTTGATGCATTCTATGTTTTCGATTGCCTTTCAGAGCTTCAAGCGGCATGGGCGACAGATCTCATGATGGGTAATTTCTTTAAAGTAACCTGTCCGTTTTTGTTTGTCCTTGATACGGTTGCGTTTTTCCCTATTATCAGGGGAAAGCATTCGGTTGATGCGATCAATAAGATCCTAAATACAACACAGCTCTTCTTTGATGTTTATTCTGACAGCAAAAACATTTACGTCCGTCCTGAAAAAGTGTGGAACAGAAATTCCGATACGATGTTTCTTCCTCACACGTATGAGCCTGAGACGGGCAAGTTTCAACCGATATTAGACGGTGTTAAATCCAGCAGATTCTATCAGACATTAGGTCAGGCCCAACGATCTTCGGAAGATCAATATCAGGATTCATGGGACAGGTTTTTCAACCGCACAAGGATCCTTCATGAAAGTCAGGCGGATATTGCGGAAGAGTGCAGCAGAATGTGCAATATCATGATGACCAGAGATGAAAAGATGCGTGAGATGGTGAAGAAGAATTTCACGCCTGAAGATTATTTTGCAATCAGAGATCACATGATAGGAACCGGAATGATCGGCGGTAAGGCTTGCGGTATGCTGCTTGCAAGGGCAATAATCAGGAATAAAGAACCTGACATAGCAGAATACTTAGAGCCGCATGATTCCTTCTATGTTGGATCGGACCTTTACTACACTTATATCGTCGATAATGATCTGTGGGCTCTGCGCATAAAGCAACGTACAGAAGACGGTTATTTCACGCTCGCTGATGATTTTGCCAGGAAGCTCATGGAAGGCAGATTCTCCGATGCGATGCGTGAGCAGTTTCTGCGGATCATTGAATATTATGGACAGGACCCTTATATCATCAGGTCAAGCAGTATCCTGGAGGACGGTTTCGGGAATGCTTTTGCCGGTAAATATGAATCGGTTTTCTGTGCAAACAGAGGTTCGCTTGAAGAACGCTTAGAAGAGTTCGAGAATGCGATAAAGACAGTATATGCAAGTTCCATGAGCCTTTCTGCTTTGGATTACAGAAAGAGAAGGGGCCTCGATAAAAGAGATGAGCAGATGGCACTTCTCATTCAACGTGTATCAGGTTCTTATTATGGCAACTGCTATATGCCTTGTGCTGCAGGAGTCGGATACTCATATAGTCCATACAGGGTAATGAAGGATTCTGATCCCACATGCGGAATGTTAAGACTTGTAATGGGTCTTGGTACTTCAGCTGTTGACAGGACAGAAGGGTCTTATCCCAGAATAGTAAATCTTGATATGCCGGAGAAATCCTCTTATTCATCTTCAGCTGATAAGCACAAGTTCTCTCAAGGAAAAGCCGAAGTTATCAATATGACGACACATCAGCTTGAGAAAATGTCATACGATATGTTAGAACCTGTCATCCCAAAATATCTCGAAAACATTTTGCTTGAGCACGATTACGATGCCGAATCAAGACTTCGTGAGATGGGAAGACCGAGGCAGGTCAAGTTCATCTCATGTAAAGGTCTTGTTGCCAACAAAAAACTAATGGATCAAATGAAGAGAATGCTTCACTGTATCCAGGAAGAATACGATTATCCTGTTGACACGGAGTTCACCATTAACATCTCGGATAATGGAGATTATTCTGTTGATCTTCTTCAATGCAGACCTCTTCAGGTGCAGAGATCCTCAGGCGGAACAGTCATACCGGAAGGCATCCCGGAAGACAATATCTTGCTTGAGAATATGAGCTCTTCAATGGGTCTTTCAAAGGCATCTGAGCTGGACATAATTGTCTATGTCGATCCCGTGAAGTACTACAATATGCCGTACAGGGACAAGCCTGCCGTAGCAAGGCTTATAGGTAAGATCAACTGGCATTATCGAGAGTTAAATAAGCACATGATGCTTATCGTTCCGGGCCGTGTCGGAACAACATCTCCCGAACTCGGAGTCCCCACATCTTTTGCTGATATAAGCGCTTTTGAGATCATTTGCGAGACCGAAGAGACCAAGGCCGGTTATAATCCCGAACTGTCATACGGCAGTCACATTTTCCAGGACCTTGTCGAGGCTGAGATCCTTTATACTGCAGTGTTTAATAATGCGAAAACAATTCACTTTCATCCTGATAAACTTCAAAACTGTCCGGATGTTATAAGTGTTTTTGACGGTGCGGAAAATCTTTCTGATATAGTCCACGTTTACGATGTGTCAGGAATAAACTGTAAGGTCTATAACGACATTGCAAATGAACATCTGGTGATTACGTGTTGATGAATATGGAATTCATTTGGACAGATGGAAATAATGAGGTGTTTCAGAGGTTTTATCTCAAGACCGAGGAATACTACAACGGGATAGCAGGCGGTAAAAAGAACAGGACAGGTTTTATTCCATACAATCTGTCTGAGAGTATTTCTTATGTGCTTTTAGCTTATGCTGATGAAAAACCTATAGGTTGTGCAGGTCTCAAAAGGTATTCTGATCGGGATGTCGAGATCAAACGTGTCTGGGTAGAACCTGAGTGGAGAGGAAAGCACATTGCCACCAGTCTGATGGATCTGCTTGAAGATAAGGCGAGACAGATTGGATATAAAAGGGCGATCCTTCAAACCAGACCGATCATGCCTGATGCGGTTGGCTTATATGAGAGCAGAGGATATGTGCTGATTGATAATTACCCTCCATACGACAAATTAGAAGGTGCCATTTGTATGGCATTGTGCTTATAAGGAGTTTTTATGGTTACATGCATGGACGTAAACAATCTGAAACTGGACGGGATGGAACTCGTCGCAGGCGAGAGCGGACTGAAACGAATGGTTTCGTGGACGTATCTTGTTCAGACCAGGCCTTATGAGGATCACATGAACAGAGGCAATTTTGCCCTGATAGTCGTAGATTATATCCGCTTTGATTTCAAAGAGGTCAGGAAGAGTATGGATGAACTGAATGATCTAGGCATCTCGGGGCTCGCAGTATCGGTTGTTGACGACAAGCAAGGCTTAATTATACAAATATAAAGTTATAAGATATGCCCGGAGCGATTTGCTTCGGGCATATTTGTTTTTCAATTTGTCATTGGGTGTGAATGCTATAATTAATTAAAGTGAATAATGAATCAGGAAAGCAAACCGGAATGATATTAATATTTGACCTTTTCCAAACGCTTGTTGAAGTCATCAGGATGGATTTTAATCTCGGATTAAAGCCATTTTGGAATGAGCATTATAAAGATAGGTGTTCTTTTGATGAGATCAAGGCTTATGGTGAAGAGTTGTTCATATATATGCAGGCTCTTCATAAACAGGGACTTGAATTTCCTTTCGTAAAAGATGAACTGCCGATGTATGCCGGAAGATTCGGTGGCGATGTTATTAGCATGAGCATAGAAGAAGAGGCAGTGTTTTTGAGTAGGTGCAATGAAGAAAAAGTCTATGACGGACTTCCTGAGATGCTGGATCTTTTCGCGGAAAAAGAAATACCGATGTATGTATTATCTAACAGCGGATTCAGAGCAGATGCATTACGTCTGATGCTCGATTCTCACAGGATAGGCAAATACTTTAAAAAGGTTTGGTCTAGTGCGGACTTTGGCAAGGTCAAACCATCAATTGATTTCTTTAATATGGCTATTGGCGAGGTGCTTAGCCAATATCCGGATGCTACCAAAGAAGATATATTGTTTATCGGCGATACATATGAAACAGATATTGCTGGAGCGCACAATGCCGGCCTCAGGACAGTGTGGATCAATCGGAATGATAAACCTGATGACAACGGATTTGCTACATATCAGATCAAGGTTATAACCGAGGTGTGTAAGTGCATATTGTAATGATGTAATCTTAATCGAATGGAGATTACATTATTTATGACCAGCTAAGAGACCCCGGGGTGTGTCAGATTTGTTAATCTGAAACTGCCCTTTTACATCAACAAATCTGACACAAGTGAAATCTCATGCAACTTAATTACAAATGTTGAAATATATATCAAACCGATATATACTCAATGTATCAAAATGATATATGGAGTACAAACATGGCAAGTGATAACAAAATGAATCTGGTTATCTTAGGGTTGCTCGATCATGAAGATCTGACCGGATACGATATTAAGAAGAGGATCGACGGCAGTCTGCGTTATTTCTGGAAGGGAAGTTTTGGAAGCATTTATCCGGCGCTGTCTTCACT
>X410_Impala__coassemble_260_pt1 | contig 10547 bp, 9 predicted proteins | sample X410_Impala__metabat2_low_PE_001 | metagenome-assembled genome bin X410_Impala | reverse complement strand
GTCTTCACTTGAAGAGAGCGGGCTGATCAAAAAAGTTAAGGGCAAAAGCAGCAGCACCGGACGTGAAAAGATCGTTTATAAGATCACTGCTGCCGGCCGCAAAAATCTTCTCGCGTGGCTGTCGGAATCGAAGTCATCCAACAGCCTTAAGTATGAGACTTTGCTGAAGTTGTATTTCGGCGGCGTCGCCGATAACGAAGTTTCGATTGCGACGATAAATGAATTCGAGAAAGAAGTTGAAGCAGATCTCGTGGTGCTCAAGACATATAAGGACAATCTCAGCAAAATATTGGACGAGAGAGATCACGTCTTCTTCTATTTAACAGTCACATTCGGCATAGAGACATACGAAGCATATCTTCGCTGGAGCGAGGATGCGAGAAAGATTCTTTCAGGAAAGAAGATCGTGAGGAGCAAAAGATGAAAAGGATAATTATTTACTATTCACTGTCAGGAAATACGGAAGAAGCAGTTAAGTTAATAGCTGAACAGTTGGGCTGCGATACTTTAAGGATCGATACAGAAAAGCAGATGCCGAAATCTTTTGCGGCTCGTATGCTTGTCGGCGGCGGTCAGGTTGCATTTAATAAAATACCGAAGCTTAAACCGATAGATAAAGACCTTAATTCATATGATGAGATCTTCATCGGAACGCCGATCTGGAACAGCAAGGGAGTCCCTGCGATGAATGCACTCCTGCAAGATGAGACTATAAGCAAAAAGGTCACAGGCCTGATCATAACATCAGGCGGCGGAGATATCGATAAATGCGTAAAGGCTCTGAAAGACCGGATTCCGAATGTGAAATACCAGGTCTCGCTGCTCGACAGGAAGCATCAGGATTATCCGCAAAACGGTGACAAGATAAAGAAGTTCGTTGAAGAGGTGAACAGCTGAAATAAGCTTCTGCGGCCAGGGCAATAATCACCGATCAATACGAGTGATATAATTATCCTGTCAGGAGATATGCGAATGGAAAAGTCGATAGGCGGATCAGGCAAAGAATACAGCAAATTGTGTCTGGCAGGTTTTATTCTCACGATCATGCCTGTGTTATTGTTGCCATTATGTTTAATCTTCCCTAGGGAATATGGAGTCGTGGCAGCTTTGGCCATTATATTATTGATGCCGCTTACCGGTTTAATTATATCAATAGTAGGACTCATAACTGCCGGTAGAAAAGGTAAGACGGGCAAGGGATTTGGTATAGCAGGAGTTGTACTGCCGAGTCTTGCCCTGACTGCAATCGCCATAATTCTCATTCCTGTTTTTGGTTTTTTTATTGGAGTCTCCAGTTCGGCCGGGGAACTTGCGAAAAATGAGATGTATCCGTTAGGTTATATGGGAGAACCTAAGAACACTGAATACGATGTGAGTCGGTACAGGATTCCGGGAGATTATGTTTTCTATTCCAGTGACATATCCGTCAGCGAAACAGAATTTGAGGCATATGCCGAATCCAAACTGCAGCAAATAGACAACACAACTGATATGAGCATCAGAGGTGTTTTCCAGGATTACAATTTCCTTATTGTCAGGAGCGACAGGCGTGATGCCTGGTTGGAATCCAACAGTCCCGACGGCTTCAAGTATTATTACGGATATGCTTCTATCACCTGTCCAAGACAGGGAATGGAGTGGATGATAATTCCGGAGACACTTGCTGTATACCTGGATCCATCCGACAAATTTATAATCATTACTAATTGCAATGACTACAAAGTTATCGCAGAGTTTTTCGAAGGTATAGGAGAGGCTGTGCCGACTGAAGCAACGACAGAAGAAACCACAGAAACACAAGCGCCAAAACCGCCCGAGTTCTATGAAGAGTATGAGACGGTCGTTTACCTCAGAGAAAACATTAATGAGGATATGTCCTTGCTCGACATAATCAATGTTTTCGATGAATCGTGCAAATATACCAGGGATGAAGATATGGATATGTTTAACCTGGAATTCGGCACGTTCAATTACAGCACTTACGATCATTATGCCGATGAACATGTCGATTTGGGTAAGTACTACTGTTTCTGCATGGAAAGATGGTTTACTGCCGATGACGGGCAAAATTATATAATCTACGTAAGTGTCCTATATGAGGTTAACGACACCAATAAGGACTATAAGCACGTTAGGATGACTGATATCGATATCCCCAAAGACTGTTCCGATTTCTTCGATTATCTCCGCAAGTCATATGCATACGATTACGCTTCGACAGAAGACATAGCCAGAGTAGACATCTATATGATAGATATGGATTCTTATCAGGAGTATTAACGTGGATCTTTTTGCAGACGAAAAACAAAACCGGCTGATAAGTGATGCTAAAGAATACATCGCAAAGCTGTTTGAAGGACACTCGGACGGACACGATCTTGATCACAGTCTGAGGGTGTTTTCAAATGCGGTTGCTATTGCCCGTAAAGAACCGCCGTGCGACATGGAAGCAGTCGCACTCGCAGCGCTTTTGCACGATGCCGACGATCACAAACTCTTTAATACGGTGAATAATCAGAATGCGAGAACGTTTCTTGAAAGCCACGATGTTGACAGCGACAAGATAGACTTCATCTGTACAATCATCAACTCAGTTTCGTTTAGCAAGAACAGAGGTAAAACTCCTGATTCTATTGAAGGCAAGATTGTCCAGGACGCCGACAGATTAGATGCAATGGGTGCGATCGGAATTGCACGCACATTTGCATATGGCGGAAAACACGGCAGGCCGCTCGATGGCGGAATCGAGCATTTCCACGAGAAGCTTCTTCTCTTAAAAGACGAGATGAATACCCAAACCGCACGTGAACTTGCCGAATCAAGACACGCATTTCTGGAAGAATTTCTTGCGCGATTTGGGGAAGAAAATAATGTGGAGATATAATTGTCTGCCGTAACATGCTGCAGCCAAATCGAATTGGTGTTCCTATAAATATTAAAAGGTAGTACACTAATAAATGTAAATATTCTTTTAGTTCCGGGAGCAAAGATTTATGAACAATAAGCTTTATGTTCTATGCAAAATTGTTCTGGCAATCAATGTGATAGCATCATTTCTGCTCTTTGGAATGCCGAAGTTCTTAACATGTGAGCACCATTTTATTGGAATCATCGGAAATTATGATGCTTATCTTTCCCGGCAGAATCTGGTCTTGACTGATGCTGAAGGAAATGAAATATCAATTCTCAAAGATACCAGGGTCTACATTCATCATTACTATGGTGATGATGTAAGCATTATTGGCGGGACCGAGCCTGAGGTAAAAACTGTATCGGCCTGGACCGAGGAACCACATGCCAGATTTGAGATCAGTATTGAAGAATTAGAAGATCCGGAAAAATTCGAGAATGTCTCCGATCTTTACAAGCAGGAACAGGATGAAAAAAGACGTGAAGGTGAAGCAGAATTTGATAAGTATATGATGCGGAAAAGAATTTGGTTCTTTTTCCCTGCAGAGCATCTGATAAATTTTATGGTCGGCTTGTTATTTGCCGGTCTCTCTTTTGCAATCGGAATCGCATTATATAAAAATAGATATAACGTCAAAGGTAATACTGTGTTCTTTTTCGTTCTTTCTGTGATCAAGATCGCGGGCATTGTCTATTTCTATTTGCATCCGATCTTTTGTTTATAAAAAATATTGGTGTATGAGACAGATATGAAACTTAGAGCGAAAATGTCGATAATCTTATGTGTTGCATTTGCGATACTGTCGATCGGAGTATATCTCCTTGGCAGGTATGTCGGGGACAATGTTCAAGGTCTCCACACTCAGTCTTTTGCACCTGTTAAGATCAAAAAAGTTCCTGATGAAGAAGATATAATGGTCTTTGTATATCCTGATGGAATCTGGCCGCACGGATATCTCGACGAGGACCATAATGTTCCGTTGAATTCAATAAGAAAAGGCTGGCTTATAGCTCAATACCGGGGATACTGCTGTGTTGTGTTTGAACTGAAAAATACAGATATAGAATTGGGACCTGATCCTGTCTTAGAACATCAGTATTATTATATTGAGCAGGTTCCAATCGACAGGTTAAGGATTACTGATTATACAGCAAGACATGGCGAGGAACCGCAAGATCATTTCGACGGGGAGCATTCTTTGCCGATTATGAATTATCTTATTAATGATGAGATAAATGATTACTATACTGCAAGAATTGGAATACCGGTCTTAATTGCAATAAATGCCGTATTTATACTTCTGGCAGTCGGAATAAATCTGATAGCAAACGCGGTTGAAAAGAGAAGGTGATTATGGCTTTGTCAGAACCTTTTCCTGTTTTCGACGATTCGGGAAAAGGATCAGGAAAAACAGGGGCTTTTTACCTAAATTTATTCCTGGTTTTGTTGATTTAGGTAACGATTTAGGAAAAGAGATGACAACTGCGTTTTTAACGCGAAAAACTGATTCAGTCAGTTGTTTGCATTATATTGAAGGAGCGTGTGAGTGATATGAGCAATGGAAAGTGGTTTTGTACCGAATGCGGAACTGCCAATAACGGTAGTTTCTGTTCCGGATGCGGCGCGCCCCGTCCGCAGCTCCGTTCATCGGTTAACGGGAATACAGGGCCTCTGACTGATACAGAAAAGAAAGATGTAATCGAGCATGGCTGGCGCGATGACAGCGGTAAGTTCAAGGCCGTTTTAAAAGACGGAAACTTTACTTCAAGCTACACCACGTCTATAACAGATGGAGAAGAAGATACACTTCAATTAGATACTGACTATAAGTTTTCTCTTCAGGAATTGGGAATGGTTGGCATGGCTTATTCAATTCAAAAACTTGAACATCCTGATGAGGATTTCATCATTTATCCAAGAGATGTTTTTTACAAAAATGAAGGAAGGAACATATATCAGATCACAAAACTCTGGTATGGTTCGGACACGCTTCATGCAGACCTGATGAAGTGTGGAAGTTACGATCATTTCACTTTGGATCTTGTGCTTGACGATAATGTGAACATCGCATCTGAGATTGCACCGGCTATCGGATGGACCTGTTCCAAGTGTGGCAAAGAGAACCAGACCGGTGATGTGTGCGAAGAATGCGGAGAGAAGATTGAAAAGGTTGAACTTTTCGCGTGTTCTGCTTATCACACATGCAATCCGCCTAAATATGAAGGTGCGGCTGTATATGAATTCTCCGATACCGAGCTTATTTGCGTTATTTTCGAAGATGGAAAATCAAAGTATAAATTGCTTTCCAAAGATATCACCGGTCCTGCCCTAGACATCATCAAAGAATATGGTATCGACAAGTGGAAGGACTATGAGAACATTAATACTCAAATGATGGGCGGAAGCGTATCTGTTATGTACAGAGACGGCGATAAGATGGTCGGTTCCACATTGGACCACATGGGTTCAGCCGTATCCGACGCATTTTGGAAACTGATGTGCCTGTTTAACGGAAACTGAAATTCCGTTAATCGTCCTCTGCCATGTCGATTACCCTGAGCAGAGTCTGATCCCACTGCTGTCGTACTGCATATGAGTTGGGGTTGGTTCCGCCATTGAAGATATCCTGTCTGGCATAGTATTCATCCAATGTATAGGGGATATAGATATCAGGTTCCGTTCCGTAGTATGAGTCTTCAGGATAATTAATGTTTACCGTTGGAGCATAAGCGAACATGAAGTGTGATTCAGGAAGATAGCACTGCATTATACTTCCGTTTATGCCCTCACCGGCGGTGTTGGTTCCGACGACAACACAGTTATCGTATTCTTTGCAGATACGGGTCATGACATCGGCGGCCGAGAAGGTGTTGAACGATGTCAGCAGATATATCTTATAGTCCTTTGCGGCTTTTCCCTGCACAGTAAAAGTCTCTGTATAGGCGTAGTTTTTGCCAACGGTGGAGAAATCAGATATGTTGCTGTAGTTGGTTTCGATAAATCGGTAGACTGCATTTCCGTAGAATTTTCTGGTGTGGCTGTTCTTCCCTCCGTAAACGCGGCTCTCTAAGGTGACATCGTGAGAGAAGATCACGGGAAGGAGCTGCTTGGTGACAAAATCAATGCTGCCGCCACCGTTCGAACGGATGTCCAGAATTATGGTGTCAGCATCCGCTTCTTCCAAAGCTTGTGTAAGATCGACCGCAAGTCTTCCTCCTTCATAGGTATTGCAGCTTATTGAATTTACATAGACGAGCTTTCTGTCGGGATCTTTTGAGATCCTGTATGTTGAAGGAATATAGTCAGGAGACATAACGTCAGTGACGGTTGTGCTGCTTACGGAATTTGTATCTGCCGCAGCATCCGGATCTGCAAAAAACTCAGGGTAAACTGTTTTGGCATATAAGGCTGCATAATCGAATCCTGGATCATCGTAAAGATCGATCGTTAAAGTGGTTCCGTCTCTAATGAGAAGCTCTCCTGTATGCTTTTCGCCGATGCCGTCATTGTAGATGAGGTAACTGCGGAAGAAGCAGTCGTTAATTCCGTCGTATTTAGGTGCATAGACTTCGAATACGTCAAAGCAGATGTCTTTCGGATCTCTTCCGTCGATGGAGACAAGTGTGGCGCCGATATAGTCTTCGTTGTATTTCGGAAGAATATTGTCCGGAGCTGTTACGACATAAGAACCGTTGACATAAGTGAACCCGACCAGGTTATATCCGAGGCAGTCTTCCACATCATCACGGAATGATTCTTTCCAGGTGTAAGCGTAGTCCTTGAACTCCTGTGTGCCATATAATTCTCTCAGCTGGAATTCGGCTTGGACCGCATTGCTCTCGTAATCCGGAAGTCCCATGCTGTTATGACAGCCGGGAAGGACTGCAAGGAAAGAACCGAGATAAGAGAAATATTCATAGTCGGTCTCGGCATAGACTACCAGATCACGATATCTGTTGTAGATGTCATCATAAGAGATTCCGTATGCCTGCTCGATGCGCTCTTTTTCCGGATTTTCGAGGCAGACGATGTCGTACATGTAATCAAAGTCTTTGAGCCTCTGTTGTTCCGTCATATCAACATTGATAAGGTTCGCACCTGTATCTTCCGTAAGGAAGTCGGTTTTGATGCTCATTGTTATGAAGGGCAGTACAATGATGAAGAACACCGACAACAATAAGGCTATGATAACCGCTGCTATGCTCAGTATTATGATCTTTGCCTTTTTGGACTTCGGTTTCTTTTCTCTCTTTCCCATTTCGACAACCTTCCTTACGCATTAAAAATCACGTGTAATTATATCACCGAAAATGCACTTACTTCGCCTCCATACTTTTGCTTGATTTTTGTGAAGGTATTAAGCCGCCAAATACAGAACTGTTATAATGAAACCTGATCAAAAGAGTAAAAGGAAGGAATCAAGGGGAGCGTGACACTTATCAGGCAGCATAAGATCACAAGCATATTTATCTGCTTTCTGTTGTTGGCAGGTGTATGTAATATGCTGACCAAAGTTAAGTCGCCGTTTGTTGCGACACTGATGTTCTGCCTGAACTTCATGATCTATATTGGGCTCATCATTTTCTGGGTTCAGCATGTCATAAAGCGAATCCTGCCGACCAAGACCAGAACATATATAATCGCATCGTCATTATTCATGATCCTCTATATCCTTCAAAGAGTGGTCAGATATCGTCTGCTCGTAAACTCCGTTATCGCATACAGATATATGGGATATTTCTATTTCATTCCGCTGGTCATGATGCCATCACTGCTGCTCGTTACAGCGATCCACCTGAAGTTCGGAGACAATAAGATAAGTAATAATATCGAGAAGGTTGTTATCATTCTCGCTATGGCAGTGTCCCTGATCGCTCTGACCAACGATCTGCACCACCTTGTTTACGTTCCGAAAGTCGACCTGTCCGTATTCAAGATGGACGACAACACATATTCGTGGGGAATCGGATTCTATGTAATTTACGGATGGATAATCCAGGCACTGCTTTTCGGTGCTGTCTTTCTTTTGCAGGTTGTCGGCAAGAAAGGAAAAAAGTCGATCATCCTTCTGGCAGGTTCTGTCGGTGTCTGGCTTTTGCTGTCGCTAATTCACTCGGCAGTGTTCGAAAGGTTCAGTATTCCGCGACCGTATTTCAAGCCTGAGATCGACTGCTTTGGTATGCTTCTGATTTTCGAATGCTGTATAAGAAGCAGGCTTATTCCCCACAACGAGAACTATCCCGGTTTTTTCAAGAATCTCAAACTTCCGATGCTGATTACTGATGCTGCTCTCGAAAATGTTAACGAGACGATCGTGCCGGTAAACGCTTCAAAAGAAGAATTGTTCAAGGCCAAATATGCGCCATCTTATCTTGATGAGGATACAAGACTTTCTTCAATAAAGATTCGCGCCGGATATGCTTTTTGGACCGAGAATGAACATGAGTTAAGAGAGCAGAGACAAAAACTCGCAAGCGCTAACGAACTCTTGAGCGAAGAGAATGACCTTATTGCAGTCGAGAACAAACTCAAGGAGCAGAAGGCTCATCTCGATGCACAGAACAGAGTCTATGAACGCATCACAGCCGCTATATATCCCAAGCAGAAGCAAATAGACGAACTGCTGTCTAAAACTGATCCGTCTTCAGAAGGATTTCCGGATGTGCTGGGCATCGTGTGCGTCCTTAATGCCTATTCAAAGCGGAAAACAAATCTGCTTTTGCTGTCAGAAGACACTCTTGCGAAAAGTAACCGCGAGCTGTATCTGGCTCTTGCAGAATCGTGCAGATTTCTCAACTGCTGCAATATTCGCGCGGCGGTAGTCGGTGAAGAGTATTCCGGGATGCCTTTGAATCTGGTCAATGATCTTTATGACACTTTCGAAACAGTTTTGGAAACTTATCTGAGGTCAGTCATGCGCATGACCGTATCGATTCATGAAAACGGCATCCGTATAGCAATGGAAGCCAAAGAGCAGTTGGCTCTTCCTGCAACGGCTTTACCCGTGAATTGCAAGGAAAGCGATGGTGTTTTATATTTCACCGTTAGCGTTCGGGAAGGCGGCGCGGAATGAACGGTCTGATCAACATTGCGGGAACTTGGATATGGTACGCGATCTGCATTGCCGCTCTTCTTTTGTTTGTCGGTTCGCTCGTTGTTTTGTTTTCATTTTTGTTTGATAAGAGAAGAAAAGCACCTGTGATCATTGCAATCCTTAACACAGTGATGACCGGCCTTCTGATAGTGGTTTTAATGGACTGCGGGCATTACCTGCATATCTCAAACCAGGAAATATACAATGCATTCCAGACGGCGATGTTTGAGATTCCTTACCAGGTATATCTTCTGATGGAGCTTCTTTCCTGCGTTGTTCTTTTCGCGATGGGATTGGAAGGCACAAAGTACCGCACTGATAATGTAACGCCCGATTCGGTCCAACAGGCAATAGATGCTCTTCCTGACGGAATCTCGATAAGCAGCAAAGACGGTCTGGTCCGTCTATCCAATCTTAAGATCAACACTCTCAGCAGGATCATGACAGGCAAAGTATTAACGAATGCCGAACTGTTCTGGGCTGCCATAATTAAGATGGGTAAAGAACAGGGTGATTCAATTCTTGTTGACCTTCCGAACAATGAAGTCTGGCTGTTCACCAAAGAAGATTTCAGTATTGACGGCATTTCTTACGATCAGATAACTTCAATGAATGTTACCGAGCGGTATAAGATCATCAGAGAACTCGAAGAAAAGAACGGGCATCTTCAGGATATCAGGAGAAGAATGAAAGAGGTTTCCGACCTGTCCGGTGATATGTTCATAGCACAGGAAGAAGCCGATGCCAGAGCCGTACTCCACAACCAGCTCGGACAGGTCCTGCTCATGGGACGCTATTATATAAACCATCAGGACATTACCGATCCCAAGATGGTCTATGCTGCTACCAGACAGATGAACCAGTTCCTCCTCGGAGAAGCGAAAGAACCGTATCAGGGCGAAGAAGACCCGCTTGTACAGGCTGTTTCAATGGCTAACAGCATTGGTATCAAGGTGATAATTAACGGCCCCGCACCTGAAAACAGTGACATCAGAAAGATACTCTCTAAGGCCGTAACCGAATGCGCTGCCAACACGATAAAGCACGCAGAGGGCAACACCGTAACTGCAGATATATCCATAAATGAGGGCGGAACGTTTATAGCAATTACCAACAACGGTAATCCGCCAAAGGGAAAGATCACTGAAAGCGGCGGTCTCTTATCGCTTAGAAGAGATATCGAAGCTATGGGCGGTTCAGCCAAAATTGAGAGCGAACCGGAGTTCAAGTTAATAATAAGATTCTGAAAAAATCAAAAAAATGGTACAAATGGGTGATATTCTTTCCTGATCCGCTAAACTAATATATGTGTGTAATTGAATTGTAATATACACATCTATGTTCGGGGGAAAGGATTGGAAGTGCCCGTTATGAGCAAAGTACGAGTCGTAGTTGCAGATGATCAGAACATTTCACGCGGCTTTTTTGAGATGTATGTCCGTGCATCGTCCAACTATGAATTGGCAGCAGGACTCCGCACTGCACAGGCTGCGGTCGACTATGTCGATATGAATGAGACAGATCTCGTGATTATGGATGTCA
>X410_Impala__coassemble_257_pt1 | contig 10634 bp, 10 predicted proteins | sample X410_Impala__metabat2_low_PE_001 | metagenome-assembled genome bin X410_Impala | reverse complement strand
CTGTAACAATGTTAAACAGTTTATTTCCGGCCGGTGACCCCCAATCAAGCCGAAAATGCAATAGGATTAAAGCAATTTCGGTTTTCGGTCGATTTTATTGCCTTTTTTCTGTTCATTTTGTGCTATTTCTTTATTATTAATTTTTTTACATAAAAAACGCCCAAAATATCCGATTAGCATTTATAATTTATATGTGCGCTTTCCCGGCAAGGGAACACTTTATCAAATCCATGGAGGCTTTAGTATGACACTTGAAGAGCTGTATCAAGGTTATGATCTTGAAGACTATTATATTGGAAAGGTTACCCAGGTATACCGTAGTAACTGTACCGCCCAGATTGATAACCTCTCTTTAATGGCTGACAGAAGCAAATTTAACAATTCCTATTTACCTAACTCAATCAACTTCTACGTAATCATCGATTCAGTCCTCGGACTGTTCCTCGGAGAAGTTTTCGAGAACAAGGCATCAAGAAAGAACGTTTTCGACACAGCAGGCGGTGATGCAGCGTCCAGCGACTATATGGAGATCCAGATCGATACCATCGCTCTCATGGCACCTGACAGGGATAAGTTTGATCTTGCAGGTTTTAAGACTCTTGGTATTACAGATAAAGTATATCTTGCAACAAATGAGATCTATCAGTTGTTCCTGAAATCTCTCGAATTCGGCAACGAAGTTGAAGAACCCCTCCCGCCTTTCGCAACATTCCTTAACAGATCTGAGGCTGACGTTATTTTGAAGCCCAGCACGCTTTTCAACCGTCACCTTATGTGCATCGGTGCTACGAACAGCGGTAAGTCAACAACTGCTCTCGCTATTCTTGACAAGGTCGTATCCACAAAGCGTAAGGCTCTCATCATCGACCCTACAGGCGAATATAAGAACGCATTCAACGACGACGAGATCACAAAGCTGACACTCGGTGTAGATACAACAGTTTCCCCCGGTAAGATCTCTATGGAACAGTGGGAGAAACTCTTCGAGACAGAGAACAGCAGCCAGGGTGCCGTACTTTCAGAAGCTATCACATCTCTCCGTTACATGAGAAAGATCGGCAGCGACGGATGGTACGCTAAGATCGGTGAGGACATCGAGGAAGTTCAGGAGAACATCGCATCCGTTGGTAAGGATGACGTAGAGTTCAACATCGAGCTCCTTCCTGAGCAGATTCAGGCTGAGTCCATCTGCGAGCCTGACAGAGACAACAACTACAACTTCAAGTACCGTTACGATACGCTCAAGGCTAACATGAACGCTTCTCTCATCCAGAAGATCCAGTATCAGATGACAAATACGAGATTCCTCTCATTCTTCTCTGACGATCCGGATATGTATAACCTCCTCGACGTTATCGAAGAGTTCGTTCATCTCCCTGAAGCAAGTCTTTACATCGATACATCCGCTCTCGGTGCTGCTGAAGGTATCGGCGGAATGGTAATCGATCTCGTAAGTACATTCGTAATGTCACGCGACAACATCGCACCGTTCGTATTCTTCATCGATGAGGTTCACAGATATGCCAAGTCCAGATACTCCGAGAAGGAATATCACGGCGGTCTCACACTCCTCGCAAGAGAAGGACGTAAGAAGGGTATCTTCCTTTACCTGACAACACAGAACCCGAAGGACGTATCTCCTATCCTCTTCGGTCAGGTCGGTACGATGCTCATCCACAGACTCATGCTCAACGATGAGATCCATGCCGTAGAGAGCCACCTCGACGATTACGCTATCAAGCACGTCAGAAAGCTCAACCAGGGTGAAGTTATCCTTACGAGTGTTAACCTCCTGCACAACATGTTCATCCATGTTAACAAGAGTTCCAGAACACAGCACAACGCTACACCTCAGCTCTAATAAAGAAATTAAAACTATTAAAGGCATCTCCAAGCGGGATGCCTTTTTTTATGCCTGTCATAAATCCGCGAAAATAAAAACACCTTCTGTGGAACTTCAGAAGGTGTCTTTATTGCTAAATACTCTGAAAATGAAAAAGGAGGAAATTTATTTCAGTCCCAGTTGTTCTCGTCCCAGTTCGACTCTTCCCAGGAATGGAGTCTGTCTACGATGGTCATCATGATCATCTCTCTCATCGGCTGCGGGAATGCATTGAGCTCGTTGTTGAGCTGGTCGCTGATGGCATCCAGGTCTTCCTTGACCGCCCTGATTACCGCGCCCTCCCTGTTCTTGGAGTCGGATATCTTAAAGTTTGTAATCGTCTTCTTAAGGAGCTTAACGTCTCCTGTCTCTATCTCACCATACTGAACGTCTTCACTGGCATCAGAAGGACCGGCAAGTTCGATTCCCCAGTCTGACAATACTGAGTCAGCAACCATGTTGATCAGCGCATAACTCTCATCCTCAGTGGGATCGAGTTTCCTGACCATGATATCCTTTGCCTTAACACCGCTGACAAGAAGATCGACTATGTCCGATCTGATCTTGACGCCGAGCAAAAACATCTTCTGATCATCTATCTTCTTATTGTTGTCAAAATACACCAGCGGTTCATCAATATATCTCGCAAGATCGAAAACCATGATGTCCTCCTTATCCAAAACCAATCTCTTATTCACTTCAATAATCCTCAATCCGGGCATTAAGACCCGCACAATAAAACTTTATATCTTAATACTACGCCCTTGATATTTCTTTGTTGTTTTCTCTATGTGAATAATAAGAAAAGCAGTTCTTAATAAATGAGAATATTGTTAACAAAGCAAGAAAAACAGTCCGGAAAGAGCGCTCCGGACTGCCTTTTATAATGCATTAAATAAATATTAAGATTACTTATTTACGATGTTCCTTACCCAGATGCCCGATCTTACGAACGCGAAGGCAATGAGGCACTTTATGATCTCAGTGGCTCTTATAATGGCTACCATTAAGATGATGGAAATACCCGTAAAATAGCTCATATAGGCTGCCAAAGGCACAACTATGACCCACGTGAATACGCTGTCAAAGAGAACAGTTATAAGTGCATTGCCGCCGGACCTGATGATGAAGTACGAAGCGTGAGTGTAAGCGCAGAAAGGCATGTTGGCAGCAGCTATCAGGATGAAGACTGTCGCAAGGCTTCTGATCTCATCAGTAGTGTTATACAGAAGCGGGAAGACGAATGAGATCCCCGCCAATAATAATCCGAACACCAGTCCGCACAGCACCGTGAACCTGCGCATTGTGCCGGCCTTCTTTTTGGCATCTTCCAGCTCACCTGAACCTAATATGTGACCCATCATGATTCCTACGGCCTCACCCATGGCAATGAATGCCACACCCATGAGATTCCAGATGGTGGATTCGATCTGGGTCGCAGCAACGGCATCAAAGCTTCTGTATGAGTAGCACTGGTTGATGGTCGTCATTCCAAGTGACCAGAAAGTCTCATTAGCCATGAGCGGAAGCGCCCTTAAGATGAACCTGCCGACAAGTCTTCCGGGAACATGGAAGTGCTTGAAAGCTCCCTTTATGAACGGGAAAAGATCAGGATGCTTACCTGTATAGATGATCAGGATAGCGAGCTCAACAAATCTGGATGCTACGGTTGCGATTGCCGCACCTTCCGCTCCCATGGCAGGAAGGCCAAAGTGACCATAGATCAAAAGCCAGTTGCCGATAAGGTTAACAAAGATCGCGGCTACGGATGCAAACATCGGCACCTTTGTGTTTCCGAGATCTCTTAAAGTACCTCCGTAAGCCTGTGTAAGTCCTACAGGGATAAGGCTTATCAGGATTATGTGTATGTATTTGACACCGATCTCGAGTGCCTCTGCAGCATCAGCAGGATTGTCCGCTTCACCCAAAAGGAAAAGGTTGATCAAATGGCGCGAGTAGAGAACAAAAAACAGCGTGCATATAGCGGAAAGTATTGCATTAAATACGAGCTTAAAACGGAACGAATAGCGTATGCCTTCCGTATCGCCCTTACCTTTGTACTGGGCAGTAAAGATACCGACTCCGGCAGTGGCTCCGAAGATAACGAGATAGAAAACGAACATAAGCTGGTTGGCGATTCCGACACCGGAAATCGCATTAGTACCAATGCTTCCGATCATGAGATTGTCCAGAAGGTTTACGAAGTTCGAAATGCCGTTCTGCACCATCATCGGGATGGCGATCTTAAGAAGCGTCTTAATATAGGATCTGTCGTTCTTTAGTTCTGTCATATGCTTATTTTCTTTATGCCTGAATAGTCAGTTCGAGCATTGTATCAAATCACCAGGTGCAATTTCAATCAGATTTGCGGCCAAAAATGTCTACAATCCGTAGACATCAAAGCAAGTGTTTTAGGGATTTAGTGCAAACCCGGGTCGCGTTTTACCTGCCGACCTTCTTCGCTTTCTTCTCGAGATACATGGCCTTGTCCGCTTTGTTCATACATTCAACGACTCTGTGCCAGTCAGTAAGATCGGCTGTTCCGATGCTGGCACCGAGCTTATATTGATTCTTGCCGGACTTGTTTATCTTATCGATGCTGTTCATTACGGTTCGCTTAAACTTGGCGACTCTTCCGACTTCGGTAGTGATCAGGACGGCTGCAAATTCATCTCCGCCCATTCTTGCGACAAACTCGCCTTCCTTAAGGGCGCCTTCAAGGCATCCCGCGATCTCCTTGATCGCTTCGTCGCCTGCGTTGTGGCCGTATGTATCGTTAATGAGCTTAAGGTCATCCATGTCGATGGAAGCTATAGCAAGATCACATATCTTCCTGCCGTCCTCATCGAACTTCTCGGAGATGTTCTTTTCGAAGCCACGCCTGTTGAACGTGCCCGTAAGAGGATCCAAAATATAAAGCCTCATTACGTCGGAGATACCGAAGAGTTTCTCGTAAAGGTCGAGCTTGTTAATCGTGTGTCCGACCTTCGCGAGCAGAAATTCGATCTTGAAATCAATGAACATACGGATGCTCGTATCGAAAGATACTGCAGCATAACCATAAACTTCATTCTTGTTGGACAGCGCGAAAAAGATAAGCATTCCGTCGTCACCTTCAAGGTCGTCAGGCAGAAGTTTATCGTTCGGGAAAGCTCTGACGTTAACATGGCTCTCTCCCCTGTTCTTGAAATAACCTGCGAGAGCCCTGTCGTTTTCGCGGTACCTGCAGAAATAACAGGACCTGACGCTTTTTACTGTCCTGAACTGGTCAAGAGCGATCTGGATCGCTTCCTCTTTTGAGAGCGCGCCTTCGAAAAGATCGTCCATTACGACAAACTCTCTCATGTCATCCATTGATACCGAAGATGCGACATTAAGGTCAGTCATGGTCTTATATACGTCTGTGCGCTTGACGGCATCACCTGTCGTCTCACGCGGGATTATCGTTCCGGGAATGATCGTGTCGTATTCAGGCTCTCCGCCGTTCTCGATCTCCTCAAGGATATTCATTGCTGTATCCACGAGTCCTTTATTCGAGATCTCTATCGTAGTGATCGACGGTATATGTTCTCTTGCCTCGAGAGCATTGTCGACACCGCTGATAAGTGTATCTTTGGGGATCTCATAACCTCTCTGGATAAGCTCGTTGCAAAGCGCGATTGCCTCATAGTCGTTGGAACATATTATGGCTTCAGGGAGAGTGCCGTCTTCTTTAATGAAAAAGTCTGCCATCTCAGGACCCTGGGTGATCCAGTAGTTTCCGTGGAAGATCTTATTCTCATCCACTTCATATCCGAACTCTTTCATAACCTTCTCGAAGCCTTCGCGTCTCTCAGCTGAGTCGATGAGATCATCCATACCCGTTACGAATCCGATGTCACCGGTCTTGCACTTGGAGATGACATGCTTTGCGATGTCGTACATAACGCTCCTGTTATCGGGAATTACGTTATAGAAACCTTCGATCCTTGCTCTTATGCAGACGACCGGCGGAGCTTCCGTATCCGTCAGAAGATTTTCGACGAGGTCTTTGGCCATGCCTTCATGGATCAGGGTATCGTAACATAGAATAATGCCGTCGTAATTATGTATTTCCGGCAGGTCCAATATGCTCTTAAAACCGACTACGTGAAGAGGATTGGTCGTGGGGATGGAACATGTTCCGAAGACGTCAATAACATGCCCCTTCTCAGTGGCATAGTAATCAAGATTCCTCATTATGGACAGGGCAAAATCCCTATACATATCCCCGATAAAAACACACAATCTCATGGCGATATTATACTAACGCACCGCCAAATATGTAAATAGCAGATATGTGTGTTTACAGGTGTTTTAGCAAGCTTAACGCCTTGCCGCCTTATCCTTGTAAAGGGCTTCATCAGCTTCATTCAGAGCCGCCTGGAAGGCAGTGAGATCACCGTTGTAGCTGGCATAACCTATGCTTGCCGTAAGTTCGTATTTCGAGCCCGCTTCATTGTTTAAACGGACGACAGTATTCTTGATGGTATTGCAGAGTTCTTTAACGAGCTCTTCATTATCGGTCTTCGTGATGATGATGAATTCGTCGCCGCCGTAACGTGCAATGAATGTCTTGAGGGTATTATCGCCGCATGCCATCCTGAGTGCATCAGCAGTTCTCCTGAGCGCCATGTCACCTTCAACGTGACCATACTGGTCATTGATCTGCTTGAACTTGTTGAGGTCGATCATGAGGATATAACGTGTCGATCTGTCAGTATTCTGCTTGGAAGATTCACCTGCGACATACTTTTTGAGCTGCGTCCTGTTGTTAAGGCGCGTAAGCTCGTCTATCGATACCTGGTCGTTCAGCGAAATGATATAGACATAAAGCATCATTATCGTAGAACCAAAGCAGAAGAAAGGCGCAGCAAGCCACAGGGTCTGAAGCACGCCGGTAATCGATATGATGATCGGATAGATGGCGCATGCCAGATACTGTTTTCTGACCGCGAAATTCTCTTTCCTGAACGCTCTTAAGAATGACCTTACCGTGCTCGCCACAACATATATCAGAGGAATAGCCAGGAACACAAGATAATAACCTAATGTCGGCATACCGTCTTCCTGAATGACAGATCCCGGAATTGCTGTGAAAAGAAAGACAATAAGCACAGTTTCAAACATGGCAGGTATCAAAGCAATGACTCTTGCTTTGGTGGCTGTAATGTATTTCTCGCCCTGGGAGAGCTCAACATATATGAACCAGAAACTTGTAATGGCACTTAAGAATATGGCATTAAGGATATTAACGATTGAGGCCGAAAAACGCGTTAAAGGGATTATTCTTGCAAGTATAAACACCCAGAAGATATCACTGACAAAGTAGAATATGTGAGCTATGACTATGTTTATGAACGTGATCTGTTTGGCCTGTCTGCCAACACCGCCCAGATCTTTGATGAGCAGCATTACGAAAATGATTATGCAGACAACATTTGCCTCTGTATAAAAGAAAGTATAATCCAGGTTCATAATGCGATTGTATCACGCTAAAAATATCTTATTGTTAACTAAATGTTAGAATAGTTATACATTTTCATTTTCAAACATTTACTTGGAGCTTGTAAGGCATGCATTTCACTGAAGCAAAAGGCATATTAAAGGGCAGCGGCAAAGAGATCGGCATGAACATATACCGTGGCTGCACGCACGGCTGTATCTATTGTGACAGCAGGAGCCTGTGCTATCAGTTCACTCATCCTTTTGAAGACATCGAAGTCAAGAAAAATGCTCCTGAACTTCTCGAGAAAGCACTCTCTTCCAAACGCAATAAGTGCATGATCGCGACAGGATCAATGTCTGACCCTTACATGCACTGCGAGAAAGATCTGAGACTTACAAGGCGTTGTCTTGAGATAATCTATAAACACGGCTTCGGCGCAGCCGTACAGACCAAATCAGACATGATACTCGAAGACATTGATCTTCTGGATAAAATAAACCGCGATACAAAGTGCGTTGTCCAGATGACGCTCACCACTTACGATGATGAACTCTGCAAGATAATAGAACCTAATGTCTGCAACACAAAAAGACGCATTGAAGTGCTCGAAGAAATGCAGAAGCGCGGCATCCCCACAGTCGTATGGTTCACACCGGTACTTCCCTTCATTAACGACACAGAAGAAAACATCACGGCCATTCTGAACGAATGCGTGCGTGTCGGCGTTAAGGGGATCATCTGCTTTGACATGGGCGTCACTTTAAGAGAAGGCGACCGCGAATATTTCTATGCCGCGCTCGATAAACACTTCCCTTATCTCAAACAAAAATACATAGCCACATACGGCAATTCTTATGTGGTATCAAGTCCCAATTCAAAACAGCTGATGCAGATTTTCAAAAAGACCTGCAAAGACAACAGCATCATTTACGATCCGGACAAGTGCTTTGAATATATGCAGGAGTTTCCTGAGAACAAAAATCAGATAAGTATCTTTGACCTCTGATACAGGATCAGATTATCTCTATCTCTGCCGTGACGATATCAGTTACCTTCATTAAAATGTCAGAAGGTGCTTTCTCTACTACTTTGCACTTCCTCGCATTCAGATCCAGCGTCCTTAAGTGTTCACATAAGATCACGCCTGTTGTCTTCGTTCTTGAATCAAGAGAAACATGAAGAGGAAACTTGTTGTCGGTATTTGTAATCGGGCAGACGACTGCAAGCTTCGTCCGCTTGTTAAACTCATTGTTGCTGACAACTATCGCCGGACGGAAACCCTGTTGTTCTTGTCCTGTCTTCGTATTAAAACACACCTTGATAATGTCGCCCTGCTTTACCATACTTCTCTTCCCTCAGGAGCATCCCATATAAATTCAACGGGTTCGTATTCACCCTTGAAGCCTTCAAAGAGTTCCACGATGTTTTTCCTTTGTGCCGGACGTGAACGCTCGATTATTAGCTTGCCATCTTCGATGAAAAGATCGACCATCTCATCTTCAGACCAGCTGAGCTCGTTAAGATAATGCTTTGGAATCCTTATTCCCTGGCTGTTTCCCCATTTCTGGATAGTAATGGTCATATTCGTGCCTCCTTTGAAATGTTTATACAAAGTATATACACAATAAACCGGTATTTCAAGTCCTTTTCCTTTGACCTTTGGGCAATAGTTTTATAATATATGCCTGATTAACCCGGGGAATCGTTTTATATGAAGAGCTATTTCTTTAAAGTTTTACTTTGGATCGCAACTACTGCGCTCATAATGCTCGGACTGCCGTGGCTCGCAGTCACTTTTTCAGACAACATGAGCGGCATGATCGTAAGCCTCATCCTTTTCTATGCGATCGATCCCCTTTATGTGATCGTAATGGGCGCCTGCGCCGGACAGAATCTCAAGGGGTACTGGTATCTTCCTTTGGGATGCGCCGGGCTTTTTCTTCTCGGCATCTGGCTTTATCTGTCCAAAGATCTGTCGCAGTTTTATTCATACGCAATCGTCTATCTGGCGCTTGGCATGGTCTCGATGTTCATCTCGTTTTTCTTCAAAAAGAGGATCCGCACAAAGTACTGAAAGCTTAGTGCAACATTTCCGTTTCCTGTCTTGTATATATGGTATCAAGCAGGACGGAGGATCCGGGAATGAATACTCTTAAATCAGTAATCAAGCGTTCTTTTGCGCTCATACTTGCTGCAGTATGTATCACTTCTCTTTGTGCATGCAGCAGATCCCGCAACGGCGGAAGTCAGGGCGACATAAACGAACCTGATGCATGCTGTGTGTATATCCGCGATACATTCGGCCTGGATCTTTTCAATTACTGCAATTACGCAAAGATGGATCTCGACGATTCTAAAGCCGATGAATTTGTGTACATCAGATTCGAAGTTAAACCCGGCAAAGAAGATGAATTCAGGGACTGTCTTGAAGAGAAATTAGGTCAGGGAACAGAGTACGAGAATGACCAGCTCCCGGGCTTAAATGACCACGAATTCGCACACGAATTAAAGAAGATGGAACCCATCCGTTACTATGTGATGTTCCAGTCAGGCGTCAAGATCAAGACACGTGACACGAACTTCTATCTCGCCACCGACGAAGATAACACTTATCTCTACATCTTCGGATGATTACAAATCTCCGAAAAGCAAAGCTGCCGTATCTTCGGCGCTTTTCATAGCCTCCTCTGTGTCCATGGTTGGAACAACGAGCGGAACTATCCTCTCAAATCCTTCCTTAAGACACTCTTCATAACCACTCCCAAGCAGGCCCGTGATCCCATACACGGGCTTGTCCATTTTCTTAGCAAGTAAAAGAACCTTATAGGGCGCTTTACCGTTCACAGTCTGGCTGTCCATCCTGCCCTCGCCTGTTATAACGATATCAGCTTCACTGATAAGCTTTTCCGCACCGGTTATTTCCATCACGATATCCGCACCTGACTTAAGCTCTACACCGAAGAAATTCTTTAATGCAAAACTCATTCCGCCGGCAGCACCCGTGCCCTCTTCAAACGGATCGAACCCTGCTATCTCAGCAAAGTTATTAAGCCACGAATCCATCTCAATACATGCTTTCTCATCAGCACCTTTCTGCGGCCCGTAAACATGACTTGCACCATCAGGTCCGCACAAAGGATTGGTGACATCGCTCGCGACCGTTATGTCTATATCCTTTCCGATGAGGTCTGTTGTATCGACTTTGCATAGATCTTTAAGACCTGCCGCGCCCTGTTTTATATCGCTGCCGTCTTTATCCGTAAGCTTCGCGCCAAGTGCCTGGAG
>X410_Impala__coassemble_255_pt1 | contig 10653 bp, 10 predicted proteins | sample X410_Impala__metabat2_low_PE_001 | metagenome-assembled genome bin X410_Impala | reverse complement strand
TGACCGATCGTTTTTTCATTCTATGTTACAGCTCCGACTTGATCCCTAATCGATCTGCATACACCGAATAATAGAATTCGTATAAATTCTTTTGTTCACCTTCGATGATGGATTCCATCTTTTTATATGCATCGATCGCTTCCTGTCTTTTGCCCTGATGAAGCTTATATTCGGCTTCGACAATATATCTGGTAAAGAACCTGGCAGAGTCAGGCGAAGTATATGAGGCAAGCTTGTCAGCATACTCTCCTGCGCGTTCGTAGTTTTCGATGAGCATGTAGTAAGTATAGTAGATGTTATCTACGTACATATTAAACACTTCATACTTGTGATTCATTTCCATTATGGGCTTGGCGCGTTCTAAAAGATTTATGGCGCTGCCTTTATCATTTAAGCCGCGGCAGATTTCCATAAGGCTGCCATAGTAAGTCAAAGCAGACAACCCATGATCGATATAAATGGTGCTCTTGCCGGTAAAGCTGTTTTCGTCGAGCAGCTTTATGAGCTCAAGTGACTTATCATACTTTTCCAACGCGTTATAGTAATCAACCGTATATAGAACAAATTCCCTGAGATATACCTGATCTATCTTCTCTCCGTTTTTATATGCATTTATCGCCTGATTGGAAAGCTCGAAAAACTTCTCCGTATAACCATTCGTAAATAGTTCTTTTCTAAACTCAGAATAGACCTTGCCGTAAGGCTTGTTCTTTTCTTTGCTCATCATGATCTTGAACACTACATAAGTTACCGGAAGCGCTGCCGCCAGAACGATAGCAAACGCGATAAGAAGGTTGTATCTGAATAACCTGTGGAAGAACAATGCAATGGCAGCGCCGAATAATACGATAATCAGATACAAAAGTCCCATGACTTTGAGTTTGACTGTTTTTTCCATGTTACTTTTCTTCTTTACTATTATCCCTTTAATAGATTATCTGATCAGATAACGCCTCATCATAAAGTAAACGCATAACACCGAAATCACCGCAAATACTTTCTGACAGGTCTTAAGAACTGCAAGGCTGTTCTCGTTGTCTGCTTCCAATGTTGCCTTTTTAAATCCGTACTTTGACATAAGCAAAATAATCAACGGCAGGACCGGCAGATAATATCTGCCCTGCAAACCTTCAACCCTCGGGCTTCCGGGATCTGTCCAGGATAAAAGCATGAGAGGCGTAAACGCAACTGATATCAAGATCGTACAGATAAATACAATCTTATCCCGCTTATTGAGAACAATTTCATCCTTCTCGAAAACAGCAGCAATAAGCGCCGTTATCATGAGGGCTGTGATCACTATATTATCGATAGTGAATTCTTCCCACGAGAGGAATGTTCCGCCAATGTTAACGATGAGTTTGTCCGCATAATCAAGATATGAAGCAATAGACATGTTGATATATTCCAAAGGATGGGTTATTCCCCACATTGTCGAGAGTTTGTCTGATCCTTCTGAACCGAACTGATATAGCTTTACTCTCGGAATCAACATATTAAACAAAACAAAAGCAAACAATGCAGTCGCTGCTAAAGCCAGGATCTTCTTTATGGATTTTTCTTTTTCTTTCTTATCCCAAAGAATAAATACCAAAATGAGAAGAAGGAGATATCCGCCTCCTTTTACTCCTCCGATAAGGAATCCCGGAATACAGGTCTCGATCATATTTCTTAAACTTGCATCTTTACGCAAACGCAAAACTGATGCAATGAAATACATTGTCGAAACAATTACCAGTGCATCATACGATATTGAATTGCTCATCACCAATGACATGGGCAGCAGACAAACTGCGGAGAAAACCATTTTACCTACAGGTGTTATCCTGATCGCACGGTAACAAACCACAATATAGAATGCCCACATAAATAAACGGGCAAGATACAACACAGGAACAATTCCAAGATTAAGAAGTCTTCCTATAACCAAACCTAAGACCATAGGGAAGTAACTGATAACCGTGTAGTACTCCATTTGTTCCAGCGGATCTGAAATAGGAACAAGATTCGTACCGGAACCGCTTGAAGTAAAGAAATTATCGTAAACTCCAAGCATGGAACGCGTACAAGGATAACTGGGGGCAAAGTGCCAAACATTTTTATAAAAGATGTTATCTGCAGAACGCATCATCCATCCGTTATTTTCATTGCACCCTAAAAAATTATTGGAGATACGGTATATCGCTTCGAAATGAGCGGTAGTATCCGATACGCTCCAGGGCTGGAACAAAGCAAAATAGACCGCACCAAGAGGAATGGCGGTTAACAGGAACATAAACTCTGCTTTAACAGGCTTCTTATGTGTAAATATAAATACAAGATACAAATAAACTGAAACAGTTAACAGCATTACACAAGCCATTATCCTGCTCATCCATGTGAACTTGGACTGAATGACAAATAACTCTGTCTCACCTTCAGCGTTCTGGGTCGTTTCAAGTACGAGCGGCGTATTTGACGAAGTATTGGTAACCTTTATGGAATAATGACCAAGAGGGAATTCCTTAACACCGCAGCCGGCAGCAGTGATCATCATGGCATTCTTTCCTGATGAATATTCCTGAATGAACTCATTCGGAACTAGATTGCGCTCAAGATAAACATATCCGGAATCTGAATTAACCAGCTCTATATTGACATTGTCGTAATCGCCCTGTACTAATGCAAAGTTCAATTTTCCTGCAGGTGAAAAAGTTATTTCAAAAGGATACTCGATGCTCTCACCCGGTTCGACTGTCGCACTGGTCCCTGTCTCCTCACTAATATCGGTTAAAACATCAAGTCTTGTTTTCGAGAGAAGATCAACAGATACAAATTCCAATATCAAAACGACTATCAAAGATCCTATTCCCGCTCTGGAGATCTTAATTTCCGCAATGCCGTTTTTCTTAACAACGAGAACAACTCCCAATAGAGCAACTAAAAGGAAGACAATGACCGCTGCAATCCTCATACCATTGTTAACAAGAATAAGCTGATAACACAGTGTGCGGTCCTGAATAACCGTTCCAGCCTGATTCAGACCGTCACCTGAACCGGAAGTGATCAGGGCGATTTTATCATCAGGGTTATCAGAATCATAAGTAATCTGAAAGCTGTATTGATGACCCTTATTTACATGAATAGAGCGTCCGAATCTGAAATCATTATAAGAATTTTCAACTATATAAGAAGCCTCGATCGATTTCTCACAAACAGGAACTCCGTCATCACAAAGAGCAACATTGATCGTGCCTGTATTTACTCTCCCGAATGTCATGAACACTATAGACAGTCCGCGGATCTCTTCTTCAGGTGTTTCAATCTTTTGCGTAACAGTCTCATCAGGTCTTAAAACAAGTGCTTCGCCAATATCGGACTTATTGGTTTTGTATTCAAAGGCCCTTCCCGATATCAGGATCACACATGTGCAGATAAACGCAAAAAGCAAACAAAGCACAACGTACTTTAAGAGCGTTTTATCTTTTTTCACAACATTCTTAGGAACCATTAACTACCCGCCAATATAGGGAAACATATAACCTTCGATCTTTCCGATGCCGTAATTATACTACGTTGTTTAAATCTCGAAAAACTCGATCTTCTTCTCGGCCATCTCGTCTACTCTCTCAATATAAGTCAAAGCATCCTTAATGGTGGGACATCTCTCCACCCTGTGCTTATATAGTTCGCCTTCCTGCTTAAAGCATCTCTTGCTCATTCCGCCTGCGCCGAATGACAGTACGTCTCTGCAATCGCTCATCATGGCAACATTATAGATGCTCCCCGTATCGCCTTTTGCAAAACCGGTATTCTCAAGTCCGTGACCTGTGTCTTTCTGGCGGTACATATAATAAGGTCTGTATCCTGCAGCCTGCAGCAGCTCATAACTTTCTGCCACGCACAAGTCTAATTCTCCCCTGCTCTTTTCATAGTCCATTACTTTCTCGCGGCTCATGGCAGCTCTTCTCTTCTTATAAAGAGTGTGGACAGTTATGTTTGCAGGAGCAAGCCCGATCAGTTTCTTAGTCGAATTAACATGTTCTTCGGCATCCTCATAAGGAAGCCCTGCGATAAGATCCATGTTGATCAGGTCAAATCCCATATCACATGCCTGTCTATATACCCTTACAGTATCTTCTGCAGTATGTTTTCTTCCTAGTCTTAAAAGCGTCTCTGACTTCATCGTCTGCGGATTTATACATATCCTGGTGATGCCATGATCTCGCATGGCTTCAAGTTTTCCCAAAGTTATCGTATCAGGTCTTCCTGCTTCAACAGTCACTTCGCAATCAGGCGTGATCTTGAGATTTGAATAGATCGCATCAAGAAGCGCAGCAAATTCCCTCTCTTCGAAAACCGTAGGCGTACCGCCTCCGACATATAACGACGAAAGCGGTCTTCTAATCGAAGGCGCCGTCAGCTTTATCTCGCGCTCGAGAGCTGCTTCGTAATTAACGAGCCTGTCCATGTGACAGGAAATATCTGATGAAATGAACGAACAGTATTCGCATCTTGAAGGACAGAAAGGCACTCCGACATAAACGCCCAGACTGTTCTCAGGCACTTTGGATAATAACCTCTGTTCTTCTCTTGAAGTCTCATATGCAAGCTTTGCCTTATCAGCTCTTACAAAATACTTTGTCATGAGATCTTCGGCGCTTTTTTCTTCCCATGCTACAAGTGTAGGTCTTATTCCGGTAAGACAGCCCCAGGGCATGTTTTTCGATGTGATATCTGACAGAGCCATGTAAAGAGATCTTCTTATCTCACGTCCGGGCTCAAGCAGTTCACCTTCGAATTCATAATCTCTGCCATTAAAATGAGTAACCGAACGGCCGTCAGGAAAAAGCTCATTAACAAGAGTTATGTCAGGTCCTTCGGGAGCTATGACTTTGCTCTCATCCTTCAGTTCTTCCGGGACACCGCAAAACATTCTGACCACGTCAGATATAAGATAAAACTTATCGTGACCTTTAAGTATTACTTCAAGCATCTTCTGCTCCTGCATAAGTCAGATAGAATCTTACATAGACACTGTCCGGTACATGATAGGATTCCACACCTGACTCTCCGTTTGTCTTAAGAAATGTATCGTTAACAGCATCACTTGCTTCAGTGATATCGATACCGAGAATCTCCCTGATCCGGTCCACTTCATTATCTATCTGTCTCCAGTAAAGATAAGAAGCTCTCATGTCTTTATATACCGGAGTCATCTCGGAAGTAACGGGAAACTCGGGAACAACTTCACCTGTCGCTTCTGCTATATCGTCTGCAACGTAATAAAGATTCCAGAAGATCTCGTAATATCCGGCATATCTGAAATCTGCTCTTGAAGCCGAACAGCATGCAAGGGTTGCCAATGTATTACAATCCGTCTCGCTCGCATAACCTTTTGCATGGCAGAGCTCGTGACATAATGTGATCGGGAATTCATTAATGCTCATGTAATCGGTATTAACGTTAACTTCTGCAAGGAACGGATCGTACATTCCGACAATATGCGTATAGCTCCAATAGTGACTCATCGACACGGGCTTTGCACGCACATAATTCTCACTGAGCGGAATATTATATTCCTCACTGAAAGCATCCAGAAGCGAGCATGCATACAAAGCAGAATTCTCAAAACTCTCGTCCATGTGGGCGACACCGTTATAGTCTTCCCCCAAGTGGCTCCTTGCTTCGATCATGCCCATATAAGCCCACTTAAGTGCAGCGCAGTAATCTTCGAAAGTCAGTTCTTCTTCCGTAAGTGTCATTGCCTTCGTCACATGCGTTCTCTTGTAGTTGAACCCGTGCATTGCCTGAAAGATTATGGCACCGATCAGTATCAGTACGAAAAGATTCCTGAAAGATTTATAAAGAAATGTGAGAGCCCCGTGACTCATGAATTTCTTTACAAGGAATACGCACCATACCACAAGTCCGATAGCAAGCATAGGTGCTAGGACAACAACAAAGTTTTCCGTCAGCGAATAATGGAAAAACATGTTGATGCTCTGCATCGGTTTGGAAATATAAGGAAAGATATTCGTGCAATAGTAATCAGCAACACTTCGCGGAATAAACGCGTTGCAAAAAACCGCAGCTACACAAAGTACAGGTAATATAACGATCGCCGTGATCCTGAGCGCCGTTCTTTTCTTTCCCTTGTTCTGTATCTTCATCGCACACTGTTGATCAACATGAAGATCAGGAATAAGATCGCATATACGAGCGGCTGATGAACAAGATAGATTATGAGTGAATGTCTTCCGATGAATTCTACAGGTCTTGCTATAGCCTTCATGACCTTTCCTCTTCCGGCAAACAAAGTCTTCTTATCCTTATAGCAGATCCTACCGACAACGCATCCGATAAGGAATACTCCGAGCCAAGGGAAAAGCGGCATGTAATCTGCCATCCACGGAGCTCCCGATATCTCAAATCCTATGGGAAGGAACAGAAGATTATCAGTGCAATAATCCATATAACTGATATTACATCCACAGATAACGATATATAAACCAACAAGGCCTATTATCAGATTAACTGCATTAGCTTTTGCCTTTGTCTTCTTTTCAATGAAAGAAATAAGGGCATAAAGGAATACGCCGCATGTAAGTACAGCAAGTACATTAAAGATAATGAGGCACTCGATGCCGGCAAACTTCGTTATGAGGAAAGTAACAAGAGTCAGCACAAGAGACGCTCCAAGAAGCTTCAGACCTCTCTTAACATTATTGCGTGACAGCGTGCAGCAGATTCCTGATACACTGACAAACAAAACAACTATTATCGGATGAACAAAGGACCAGAACCAGTCTTTTTCAAGATACGAAAATATATCTGCTCCGAATTCATATCTGACGTCCCATGACATATGCATGAAGAGCATCATGATAAGAGCGATGCCTCTTAAGAAATCAAGTTCCCAGGCGCGGTCCTTTGCCAATGATTTCTTTGCGCTCACTGGTCTGCCTGCCCTTCTGCAAGACAGCTTCCGAGAGCCGTGGCAAATACGGCATCTTCAGGAACGATCATGTTAACTCCGTATAGATCTTCGAAAGGCATAAGATACTGCTGACATTCCTTAAGATCTGTCAGCTGGCCGGTGAAAACAATGTCTTTCAGATCGCACTGTCTGGATGCCATTACGGCAACCGTGCCAACAGCCTGATAAACGAGGTTGAATACACCTGCCATCTTATCTTCTCTTGAAAGATCGTCGGCTGCCTTACCGAAATTTGAAGCCGTAACATTCATAGGAAGTCCTGTTACGCCGTTCTTTGTAATATCACCGATAGTAAGATCGCATTTTAAGATATCACCTGAAGTTGCCATATCCGAGAGCTTAACGGCATCTGATGTTCCTGTCAGTGCCATGCCAAGACCTACAAGAGTACCTCCGCCGACACCTGAACCGATAATGTGTCTTACGCTGTTCTTGGTTGCTTCAAGATAAGCCGTACCTGTTCCCATGCTTACTACAACGGCATGCTCTAATCCTGAAAGATAAAGACCGCCAAGACCTGTGGCCTTGAACTCTTCAACAACGACCGTCTTGATCCCGAAGATAGGTGCCTGGGGATATCCCGAGCCTACTCCAGTTATATTTATCTGCTCAATATCATTAACAGAAATGGAATGATCGTTAATGAGTTTTCCTACTGCGCCAAATGCTGATGTAACAGGATCTGCAGCTCTTACGATTTCTCTGGCAATGATCTTGCCATCCTTCATTCCTACGATCTTCGTCGTACTTCCGCCAATATCCAAACCTACTTTTATCTTCATTTTGAAACTTATCCTCTATCCTTACTTAACGAAAATGGGTGTTGCATATCACAACACCCATTATAAAACACATTATTTGAATCTTGTACCGGAATTAACCCCAAACGAACTTGATAACATCCTGATAATCATCATCCAAAGCATTGCTGCCAAGCTGAGAAACTTCATCATCAGAAAAACCATATACATTTTTCAATGTGGTTGCGCTTAACTTGTTTCCGGATACTGATACGCTTCTTCCACCTGCACCTGCTCTCTCAGCTCGTTCCATAAGACGGGGAACCCAGAAAGAACCATCATATCTGCTAACAAAGTTGGATTGATAATTATCCTTTATAAATACTCGATAATAAACAACCTCATTTGTGTCATCATACATATAGAACATACTAATGCCCCATTTGTTATCATCACTTGCATCATCTGAAGTCATAAATCGGGGATTAAATACTGGTTCAGTACTATCGTCAGGCTTCGTTACTGTAAGTAAAGGAGTAGTTCCATTCAAACCCTTAGGATTAGTAATTGTCCACTCCCATGTATTGCCATTTGATGCATCAAGCTGAGTTGTGGCCAGGAAGGAATTCTCAAAGCCGCGGGCATACAACATAGCATAATCGGCAGATTCGTCGATATTATATGTTGTAACAAACGAATTGGATATTGAGGCACAAATACCTGCTATAACTCCACCGATAAGAACTATGATTGCTATAGCCAATACCATTTCAAGAAGTGAGAAACCAAATTTATTTTTATTGTGTCTACGCATATTAATTCTCCTTCAAAATACTCCTCTTAAAGATACTGCCTATTAGCTTCCGGAGTGAATTGCATCCGGAACAACCTTTGTAGCGCCGGCAAGGTTATCAGAAGTACCGGTCTTAATAACCCAATAGTATTCATCCGCATTTTTATCGTACATTACAACGATCTTACCGGTATTTCCGCCATGTGTATCTGAACAATACTCAGGATAATATACAAATACCTTATGGTTATCTGCATATGAATCACTAGTAGGTGTGTAATCCCTTGTACCGTATCTGACCTCGTTAGGAACAGTCAAGCTTAAGTTATCGCTCTTTATTACAGCTACATAAAGAGACTCAAATGATGCTGTTCTATCACCAGTTTCAAATGAAAGAGTATACTTGTTTACTGCATTGATATAATTTTGGCCTGCTGCTTCTCTGCCATCATCACCAAGGTTTTCATAGTGATTCCATTTGGAAAGTGTATTCATGCAGGCTTTGTAGTTGTTTGCGCCCGACTTGCTATATACAGAAGTCTGGTATGAATATGCCATTGTTGTAATAAAACCATTTATCAACATGGTCGAAACTACAATAAGAATGAATACAGCAAGCAAAGTCTCGACAAGCGTAAAACCTTTACGGCTATAAGTTTTTGCAATTTTTTTCATACCGTTTCACCTCAGAAATTATATTCAGACAGCTTTCTCTCACTGTCATTAATATTTTGACCCATTTTATCCGACGCATCAGCTACAGCTTTATTTGCTCTATTACCAGTGTTCAAGATATCGTTGACATTTGTGAGAAGGGCTGCTGCAAGAATAACAATAATTCCTATGACTATAACCATCTCCACGAGCGTGAAACCGATTCTGATATTGGATTTTTTGTATATCCTGATCATAACAACCTCCGGGCCACGAAAATTTATATTATTACTTATTGATATTATACGTTCTTATATTTAAAATTCAACCACTTAGTTAATATTTTGTTAAAAACTGTAACATTTTGTTAACAAATCCGTCGATATTATAAACTATTTTCATTAAGGGAACAAGTCATGCCCTTGGGTTGGTTATTATTTTTACTTAACCCGTTTGATCGTTCACAATTTAACCGGGTATAAAAAAAGCGGAGAACTAAGTTCTCCGCTTTAGTATTAGTCTTAAACTTTAAAGATTAGACGAATACGCCAGGTACCTGACCGTTAACGTCGTCAACAACCTTCTCAACAGCTGACTGATGCTCAGAAATAGACTTCTTAGCTGCATTTGCACCATTGAGGTACTTTGTGATACCGATGATGAGTACTGCTGCGAGGATAACGATGATAGCAATAACGAGTACCATTTCTACGAGGGTGAAACCCTTCTTTGACTTCTGAATCTTCTTCATTTTAGATTCCTCCTGTAAGTTTTTGAGTTTGTAGCCTTATTATACACACTCAGATTTTAATTGCAACACTTTTTTCAAATTTTTTCATTTTTTTGCCACAATTGTTATTGAGCAGCCGGTGCGGGTGAAACAGAAGGTGTCGGTTCAGCTTCTGCTTCAAAACCGATAAGCCTTGCATAGCTGTCACCTGCAGCTTCCAACTGCTGTGCAAACAGAGCATTAGCCCAGTATGCAGCAAACGGCTTAGCCTTTGTAGCATCAAGACTGCGATTCTGTACACCATACCAGAGGCTGTCCTTATTGTCGCAGACATAAGGGAATCCAATGAAGCCACCCTTAGTATCAACGTTTGTATGTCCATTCCAGTATGTATAAGCTGCATGACTCTCATCAACAGAAATTCTGTTCTTGAGGCTTGTACCATAGAAGTTGATCGTTGCAGAAAGTACTAAAACACCATTGTCTTCTGTAACTGTAAGACTGCTTACCTTGATGCAGTCAGGATTCTCAGAATTGATCTTCTTAAGAGCTTTAAGGAATTCATCGTATCCTTTTCTCTTAGCGTACTCGCCCTGCCCCATCTGTTCACTCAGCTGCAAAATTGTTTCCTCTACGGGTACAGCTGCCTTGCTGGTAAAGTCGGGGTTAAGGTTGTACTGAGTGACGGTATATCCGTCTGTAGATGAATATGTAACAGCAACTGATGTGCAAACGAGTCCATCAGGTGATGTAGTAC
>X410_Impala__coassemble_250_pt1 | contig 10867 bp, 8 predicted proteins | sample X410_Impala__metabat2_low_PE_001 | metagenome-assembled genome bin X410_Impala | reverse complement strand
CTTTACTATCCTGAACTTAAATACTGCACTGATAATGCTGCAATGATCGCATCCTGCGGTTACTACGAATTCATGGGCGGCAAGCTTGATTCATTAGATCTTAACGCTTATCCGTCGCTCCAAATGCAGTAAATAAAGGCATTTTAGGCATTTCTTTGTAAATTTTCGCGTTTGAATGTAAAATACTCCATTATGGCAATAAAAAAAGGTATAAAAATAATAGCTGAGAACCGCAAAGCCTATCACGATTACTTTATCGAGGAGAGGTTTGAAGCGGGCGTGGCTTTATCCGGCACTGAAGTTAAGAGCCTCAGGGCAGGGAGGGTCAATCTCAAGGATTCATATGTTCAGGTAAAAGACGGGGAGATGTGGCTTATCGGAGTACACATCAGCCCTTATGATCATGGAAACAGATTTAATCTTGATCCTGAAAGAAACAGAAAACTCCTCATGCATAAGCGTGAGATCATCCGTTTGTATTCAACGGTAAAACAGGACGGATTGACGCTCGTACCCACAAAATGCTACTTCAAAGACAGCAAAGTTAAGTTTGAAGTCGGACTTGCCAGAGGTAAGAAAGATTACGATAAACGTGATGTAATGGCAAAAAAAGAAGCTGCAAGAGATATAGACCGCGCAATTAAGAATTCAAAGAAATACACTTAATATATTGATATAATTAATCTAATAAATTAAGCGGCAGGGAAGGGCAATGACTACTAAACTCATCAGTAAGGTTCACAGCAAGGAAATATCTATCAGGTATTCCCTTATGGCTTTTGTATTCTGGATCCTTACTCTTGGATGGATTGCCGTAATATTCTATTTATCTGCAGAAACAGATATAGAATCGTCCAGCCTGTCGTCATCTATTCTTATGTTTATCAATGAGTTATGTAATACAAATTATGTTGATGACTCTATATTGAGAATGGCAGCACATTCTTCTGAGTTTGCCCTGCTTACATTTTTTACATATATGGCATTATCATCTACTAATAAGATTTCAAATAAGACATCTTATTCAGAGAGCCCTGTTAAGCTCATGAGATCAGATAACGAGATGAATATTATTTTCACATTATGGTTTACGATCCTTAATGCAATCTTCGACGAATATCATCAACTTTTTGTTACCGGACGCGACGGTTCGATCTTTGATGTTATGATCGATATGATCGGTATTGTCATTGTCCTGATTATTATCAGAGTAGCATTTACCATTTATCTCAAATCAAAGGGCAGAACAGAAATCGTATATACCTGACCCAAAATTCATTTTATCCCAATCCTGCTATCATACGTTTACCTGATTATTCTATATATCTAATTCGGTATAATTACAATTTTGGTGAATTAGGAAGAGGTATAAAAAGAATATACAGATAAATGGATCATTAATAGTAATCTAATTTAAATGGATTTTCCGGATTACTTACTGAATTTGCATAATCTGATCTCAGTAAGTAAATTTATATCTTCCTGATCATTGATCTATTCATAATTACTTACTGGATTTCGAAAACAGTTTTTCAGTAAGTAAACTACTCAATTAATAGGATTTTTCGCATTCAGGTCTCGCCCGAAAGTTTGTTCGTTTTTGTTCTAAGTTTGTTTTTGATCAAAAGAATCAATATAAGTCTTTATATATGTTAAGAGATAAATCAGTGAAGACTATTCTCTCCCCTTCTGGCCTATATATTCAATGCACAGCATTGTAAAATCATCAAACTGCGGAGCTTCTTTTACGAAGTCCTTTACGATTGAATCAATGTGTTCCAGAATCTGCTTTGGAGTCTTGTTTTCAGCCATTCTCAACGCATGTACGAGTCTGTCTGTGCCGAACATTTCATTTGCTGCATTGGTTGCTTCAGGAACACCGTCCGTATAGATAAAAAGCTTTGATCCGGGATCCATCTGAAGCTCATATTGCTTGTAGTTGACGCCTTCCATGCCGCCAATGACGAGTCCGTGCTTATCTTTTATAAGTTCGAAAGTGCCGTCAGGCTTCTTTAAAATAGGGTATTCGTGACCGGCATTGGCAGCTTCAATCTTACCTGTCTCGAGATCAAGACAGCCGTACCAGACCGTTACGAACATCTCTTCAGGATTATTGGCACACAGCTGGTTATTTACGTAGTTCAAGACTTCTGCAGGACTGTTTCCCATCATGGCAATGTTCTGTATGAGGATCTTTGATACCATCATAAAGAGCGCCGCAGGAACACCTTTTCCGGATACATCGGCAATTACTATTCCGAGATGGGTATCATCAATGAGGAAGAAATCATAGAAGTCTCCTCCCACCTCTTTTGCAGGATCCATTGAAGCATAGATATTAAAGTCTTCGCGGTCTGGAAACGCCGGAAAGATATTCGGCAGAGTCTCTGCCTGGATTCTTGTAGCCATTGAAAGCTCTGTATCAAGGCGGTCCTTCTCGATCTGCTGGGTATGATATCTTTCGAGCTGAATGCGGATGATAACAAAGTACAGATAAGCTGCTGCGATAACTGTTGCAAGTATAATAAACTGAATTTCCTGAAAAAGGATCTGTGCACCGATTGCAGCCAAAGGAACAAGCAGATATATCCAGATTGCAGAAGCCAGTCTCTTGTCGAATTTGGATTTATATCTGAGCAAAAGGAATATGTTCTGGCAGAGCATCAGGATATGCATGATGTTAGACATGACATATCCTCTGGCACGGTGATAAACATTAAGCTCATCGAAGTAGTAATAGAAATTGGTGAACTGGTCAACGATAAGACCGATCGAATGGATCGCAAGCATTGCAAGGAATATGTAATTCATTATCCTTGCCATCTTGCCCGGATTGGCGATAAAAAGGATCAGGAGTGTCAGCATGTAGATCATGAATCCTGACACGAGGAATTCAAAAAAAGTGACGATACGGATGCCGTAATAATAACCTGTTCCAGTATGCCCTTCTAACAGCATCCTGATGAAATGCATCGAGATATAGACATTTATAAGCGTAAAGAATAACTGGAAATAGCCTTTGATTTCCTTGCGGATATGCATTCCGGAACCAACCTGCAGAATGCTCATGCTACAGATACCAAGACCGGCAGCGATAAAGACCACATTAATAAGATTAGCAAAAGACAGATCTATACTCATATCTAATCATCCTTTCGCTTTTATATAAGTTTATAGTAACAAACTTATTGTCAAATCTAATTAACAAGTAATAAAAGAATTATAAATAAAAAAGGTCCGCACATTTCTGTACGGACCCGAAAAACTTGATTTTAAAGATATCAGCCGATCTTATCCAAAGCCTGCTTGAGATCTGCGATGATGTCATCAGGATCTTCCATACCAACGGAGAATCTGATGAGGTCACCGGGGATTCCTGCTTCAGCAAGCTGCTCTTCTGTGAGCTGTCTGTGTGTATGAGATGCAGGATGCAGGAGCAATGTCTTGCAGTCAGCAACGTGTGTAGCAATCGTAGCAAACTGGAGAGAATCCATAAACTTGATGGAAGCATCACGTCCTCCCTTTACGCCGAAGCACATAACGCCGCATGTTCCCTTTGGGCAGTACTTCTTTGCAAGCTCGTGTTGTGAATCGCTCTCGAGACCGGGATACTTAACCCAAGCGATACGGTCATCATTTGCAAGGAACTCAGCAACCTTCTGAGCATTTGCGCAGTGACGTGCCATACGTACAGGAAGTGACTCAAGGCCGATCTGGATATAGTAAGCATTTTGAGGTGACTGGATTGAACCGAAGTCTCTCATGAGCTGGGCTGTAGCCTTTGTGATATAAGCTGCCTTACCGAACTTTGTTGCATATGTAAGTCCGTGATAAGACTCGTCAGGTGTGCAGAGTCCGGGGAACTTATCTGCATGAGCCATCCAGTCAAAGTTGCCTGAATCGATGATGGCGCCGCCTACAGAAGAAGCGTGGCCGTCAATGTACTTTGTTGTTGAGTGTGTAACGATATCGCATCCGAATTCGATAGGACGGCAGTTTACAGGAGTTGCAAACGTGTTGTCCATGATGAGCGGGATACCGTTGTTGTGTGCGAGGGCTGCGAACTTCTCGATATCGAGAATATCAACTGTAGGATTTGTGATAGTCTCACCGAAAACGCACTTTGTATTAGGTCTGATGTACTTCTGGAGTTCTTCAAGAGGAAGTGTCTGGTCAACGAATGTGCACTCGATGCCCATCTTCTTGAAAGTAACGCCGAAGAGATTATATGTTCCGCCATAGATGTTTGTTGAAGCGATAAAGTGATCGCCAGCTTCGCAGATGTTGAATACTGCAAAGAAATTGGCTGCCTGGCCGGAACATGTGAGCATTCCTGCGAAACCGCCTTCCATAGCGCAGAGCTTTGCAGCTACGTAATCGTTTGTAGGATTCTGAAGTCTTGTATAGAAATAACCGGAAGCCTCAAGATCGAAAAGCTTACCCATGTCTTCTGAAGTGGAATACTTCCAGGTCGTGCTCTGATAGATAGGTACCTGTCTGGGTTCGCCGTTACCGGGTACATAGCCGCCGTGAAGTGCGATTGTGTCAACTGTGCTCATTTTCCTGATTCCTTCTTTCTTGATTATTCGTCATCACCGGATATTGCCAGTGAGTTGACCAATACCGAAGGCGTAAAGAACTCTCCCTCGCCGGACGGCAGGTTAATTATATCATTTCCAACAGAAATAATATCTTTAATTACTTCATAGAAGTTGCCTGCCACAGTTATCTGCTCAACAGGTCTTCCCTTCTTGCCGTTTTCAATGAGATAACCTTCGCAAAGCAGCGAGAAATCTCCGCTTATTGCGTTAACTCCGGCATGAAGTCCTGAAAGATCAGTGAGGATAACACCTTCACCTGCTTCTTCGAGCAAAGCTTCGAAAGACTTTTCGCCGGGTACGACGATAAGATTCGTAGGCATCTCAGATACGGCGCTTCCTGATCTGAAGCCGTTGCCCGTAGAGGTCTTCCCTGCTTTGTTTGCAGACTTAAGATCATATAAAGCTGTTGCGAAAACGCCCTTGTCGATGATGGCCTTAGCTGTTGTAAGAACGCCTTCGTCATCGAACGGGATCTTTGTCAGAGCCTTATCGTACATGGGCTCTTCCTTGACAGTAAATACTGAAGATGCAATGGTCTCCCCTTCCTTGTCAGCAAGGAGTGACAAGCCTCTCTGCATTGTTGTTGCGAGGAAGTTGCCGAAGAATACCATGAAGAACTGCTGGAAAGCTTCGCTCTTGAGGACAACCTTGTAATTACCCGGTTTGCAGGACTTGGCGCCCATCTTGCCGATAAGGTTTTCCTTGAATTTAGCAAGGAACTTATCGAGATCAAAATCATCAATATCCTTGCCGATCCAGTAATGTCCGCCGCTCTTAACACTTCCGTCGCTGTCTGTAGCGCGTGCTGAAGCCATAAGTGAGATGCCGTCAGTATCTCTGTAAGAATGGAGTCCCTTTGAATTAATGATGAGATAAGGTCCGGTGCTGCAGGAAATGGTAAGGAAATCGACTGCATCGATACGTGAATCAAGTGCGAGGATTGCCTTTTCGAGCTTAAGACCGAGATCTGAAAAACTCTTATATGTATTCTTAGAATAAGCTTCAGTAACCTGTGAGAAATAAAGGTCTTTATTGTTCTCGTCGCAATAGATAAACTGGGGATCCTCATCGTTAAGGACTTCGCAGTTTTCCATGGCAGATTTAAGAAGATAATCGATTGAAGAATCTTCTAAGATATTTGTCGAACAGTATCCCATCTGGCCGTTTTTAAGGCCTCTGAATGAAAGAGAACTTGTGGCACTGTTCTCGTAGCTTGATACTTCGCCATTTAAAATGTCGATGCTCATTGAGCTTTCGGTCGCATAAGATGCTTCGCACTCTTCAAAGCCGTATTCCATTCCGGCCTTAACGAGTTTTTCCATGAACTTTTCAGCTGATTTAATATCCATTAAAATCACCCCTCTCTTCCGCCGACGAGTATTGAAGACACTCTGATTGTAGGCTGGCCGACTGTTACCGGAACACCGCCTGACAATGAACCGCAGACACCTGCTGCAAGCTTTAAGTCATTGCCGACCATGTCGATGTTCTTAAGGATCTCCTGACCCTTGCCGATAAGAGTTGCGCCTCTTACGGGCTCAGCTACCTTACCGTCTCTTACCATGAATGCTTCGTTAACTGCGAAGTTGAAATCACCTGTTGATGTATCAACGGAACCGCCGCCCATCTGTGTGCAGTAAAGACCGTACTCTGTATTGGCAATGATGTCCTTAGGATCTGACTCGCCGTTGCAGATATATGTATTGCTCATACGTGATGTAGGAGCATAAGAATAATTCTGTCTTCTGGAACATCCTGTGGGCTTTGCGTTCATACGGCGTCCGCCGAGCTCATCGATGAGATAGTTCTTTAAGATGCCGTTCTCGATAAGCAGAAGATCAGAAGAAGTATTACCTTCATCATCTGTGGCATAAGAACCCCACTCACCGTCGATCTGAGCGTTGTCTCTTGCGCTTACGACAGTAGATGCAATCTGTTCACCGAGCTTATCGGTAAAGTAAGAATTTTTGATTCCTACTGATGTAGCTTCAAGCGCGTGGCCGCATGCCTCATGGAAGATAACTCCACCGAAGCCGTTACCCAAGATAACCGGCATCTTTGCAGAAGGAGCATATCCTGCATTTACCATGCGGATAGCCGTGTCACAGCATTCCTGAGTCTTCTCGATGATCGGATATTCGTTGATGAACTCATATCCTCTCATAGTACCCGGAGCAACTCTTCCGCTCTGCTTTTCATTATCTTTTGTGGCAATTGCCTCAACCGAAAGTCTAATCCTCTTGGTCGTATCTTCAGTATTGACGCCTCTTGTATTCATAACGCGTGCAGTACGGCTTGTATGAGCGATTCCTGAAGCAACCTGAGTGATCAAAGGATTGTAGCTTAAAGCATAATCAGATGATTTGCGGAGGAAATCGACCATATCCTTTTTGGGAACGGACATGGGATCGATCTCGATCGTAGCCTTGGAAGTTGAGCAGAGAGCTTTCAAAGCCTCTATACTGCCCTTGTCATTGCCCTTGATAGCTGCAGCTGCTTCCTTTGCAAGTTTCAAAAGAACTTCGATGTCGTTATCACTTGAATAAACATAAACCGAATTTGTACCTGCAAGAAGTCTTATTCCCGTACCGGAATCAAAGCCTGTTGCAGCCCTGATTACCTGGCCGTTAAGAAGGCTTACTGACTTTGACTCAGTAACTTCCTGGAATACTTCGGCAAAATCAGCCGTGGTAGACATAGCTTCTTCAAGTATTCTTGAAACATCACTGTCGTTAAACATAAAGTATCCTCATTTCTAATCTTAAATAGATAAGAGGTATCTTACCAATACCCCTTTTCGTATAAGCGATGCTAATTAACGCACTTTCCGCACAAGCAAAGCGCGGAGGCCCTTGCGCGGAAACTAATATCGCTTTATCTTTTTCGATGTGTTTTTCTCGAATTCCGTCATCCTAAGAACTGTCTTCTTGATCTTCTTGTAGCTTTCGAGCTTTTCATTTGTCTCAGCCACAACATCCTTAAGAATTCCCATTATCTGGTCTTCAGTAGGATCTGTCTCGATACCGAGCTTAGCCTTTACCTCATCAAGATCCGGGAAGATCGTAGCCGTTACGATGATATCATCCTTGGCCTTATCCTCAACGCCTGATACAACAGACTCTGCAACATAAGGACTCAGTGAAAGCAGATACTCGATCTCCTCAGGGAAAACGTTCTTACCGTTCTTGGCGATAATGACATTCTTCTTACGGCCGGTAATAATGCAGAAATGCTCATCGTCGATATATCCAAGGTCACCTGTGTGATAATAGCCGTCGCTGTCCAAAGAAGCAGCGGTGTTCTCAGGATCGTTGTAGTATCCCATGAAGATGTTGGGACCTTTTGCGATGAACTCACCGATGCCGTCTTCGTCAGGATTAAGGATCTTAACGTCAACGCCGACAGCCGGGATTCCTGCAGCTGTATTCTTGAAGTAACAATCTCTGTTAAGAGCAAGGATAGGTGAACACTCCGTAAGGCCGTAACCCTGGACGCAGATAAGACCGATGTCCTGGAAGAACTTCAGAATGTCTGGATTGATAGGCGCACCGCCTGCAATGATGAGTCTGCATCTGCCGCCGAACACGTCATGGATCTGCTTGAAGAGCTTCTTTCTCATCTTGGGAGAAAGGTGCAGAGTATTTGCAAGCTTTATACCCTTCTGGAGTTTCTTGGCCTTCTCGGGATCTGCATTAACGCTCTTCATGATCTTCTTATAGAAGAGCTCGAGCATTACAGGAACCATGAGGACAGCCGTAGGTCTTGCTTCCTGCAGGTTCTGCGCAATATAACGGAGACCTTCGCAGATAGCAACCGTTGTACCTCTGTAGACCTGACCCAAGAAACCGCATGTACATTCATAAGTGTGATGCAGAGGGAGAACTGAGAGCCATACATCGTTGACGTCGATATAAAGCATCGAAAACATTGACATGAGGTTGGTACAGATATTCCTCTGGCAGAGCATAACAGCCTTAGATTTTGCTGTCGTGCCTGAAGTAAACAGAAGGATCGTCATCTCTTCAGGATCGATCGTAGCTTCGGTAAAGATCTTGTCGCCTTCTTCAAGCTTCTTTTCGCCGATCTTAAGACAGTCCTGATAGTAAAGGAATCTGTCGTCATTGACCTCATCCATGCAGATCCAGTACTTCATTGTATCGACCTTGCCATAGACCTGATTTACGATGTCGAGCTTGGATTTAGAGAAAACAAGGATCTCAACTTCGGCTCTGGTGAGCATGTTATAAACGTCATCTACAGGAAGCTCTTTATCAAGCGGGACTACGCATCCGGAGCCGTTTGTAACTGCGAGATAAGATGTGTACCACTCATATCTGGTCTCTGCAAAGACTGCGATCCTCGCACCCTTTTCGACGGTATTCATGAAATAAGTACCGAGCGAATCGATATCGTGATCGTACTTCTCGGTAGAGATCGGTACATAGTCCCCACCCTTCTTTTCCTTTACAAGAAAGACAGGATTTTGAGGAAAATTCTTAACTCTGTTCTTGATGATGTCTCTAAAGTCATGGATGGTTGTTACGTCGTAAAGTTTTGCATACGGATCTTTCATACGTTTGTAAATCCTTTCTCGATTGCGAGTTCGGCACGTTCTTTATTCTTGCCGCCCTTGGCGATCTCAGCGTCAATGAAACCGGGGTTAGCCTTAAGGAATGCAGTCATGTAATCAGCGGGGTTTTCGAGGAAGTGCATGATCATTTCCTTCTGGGCTTCGCTTATAATTCCGTTCTTTGTAGCCTCGTCGAAAAGCTGCTCGTTGATTCCCGTAAGAGCATGAAGTTCAACGCCCAATCCCTTGAGGACTTCCCTGCCGTTCTGATGTCTGTCGACAACTGCAACGGTATCGGTAATGTCAGAACCGAGGCCTCTTATTACAGGGATCCAGGCTCTCTCATAAGATGAAGCTTCAGTGATAAGGTCAGCGATATGGAGAGCTTTCTTACCCTTGAGATCAACATCCTTAACGTCTACTGCAGGACTGTCGATGCTCTCCGAATATACGGAATTCATGTCCTTGTAGATCGTAAGATGAGGCTTTTTGAGAAGGTATGCGGGCATCATGGAGAAGAAGTAGTCTCTTCTCTCACCGCCTGAGATGTAATCAAAGTCGAGCTTTGATGCTGCTTCAGCTAATTTGTCTGATACCATCTTGAATGTGCCGCCCTTGTTGTAATAAGCGAGCATCATGTCGAAGATCTCTTCAGGAGCTGTAAGCTTGCTTGCAGAAATCGCACCCTCGATCCTCTTAAGGACTTCTCCTGCTGCAGCTTCATTCTCGAGAAGGAAGTGTGTATTGATAAAGAAAGGTCCGAGTCTTCCTGATGTATACCAGAAAGGCTGGCCCTCAGGTGCAACTCTGACTGCTTTCGTATCGAATAAAGCTTCGATTATCTTGTCTTCCATAAATCTATCTCCTTCCATTAATTACCAGCGCTGTAATGTGCCGGTAAGGTCTTTTAAGTTAAGTTCGTTCTCTTCGCAGTACTTCTTAAGATCTTCAGTGATCTTAACGGGAAGCGCAGGATGGATAAGGCATGCCGTGCCGATTTCTACGGCTGAAGCGCCAGCAATCATGAATTCAACGACATCCTGGTAATCAGCGATACCGCCGCATCCGATGATCGGAATATCAAGTACCTGAGAGCATTCTGCTACCATGCGGATTGCAACGGGCTTTACCGCAGGACCTGAATATCCGCCTGTGTTATTTGTAAGGATTGGTCTTCTTGTCTTGATATTGATCCGCATGCCCATGAGAGTATTGATGAGAACAACAGCATCTGCTCCGCCCTCCTGGGCAGCAAGTGCTGTAGCCTTGATGTCTGTGACATTGGGTGTCAATTTGATCCACAAAGGAAGATCCGTAAGAGCTCTCATCTTGGAAGTGATGAGCTTGATCGCAGCAGGATCGCTGCCTATGGTCATGCAGCCTTCTTTAACGTTGGGGCATGACAGATTGATCTCAAGAGCATCGATCTTATCCTTGTGTTCATTAAGCTTGGTGACCATGTCAATATAGTCTTCATAGCTGTGGCCTGCAACATTTACGATAACTGCAGCGCCTGAATCTCTCATGAAGTCTAAGTCATTTTCGATGAAGTAATCGACACCGGGATTCTGAAGTCCAACGGAATTGAGCATTCCGGAATCGCACTCAGCGACTCTTACGCCGGGATTGCCGGCTCTGGGCTTTATGGTAAGACCCTTGGAAGAGATTCCGCCAAGGATAGAGAGATCATAATATT
>X410_Impala__coassemble_247_pt1 | contig 10936 bp, 8 predicted proteins | sample X410_Impala__metabat2_low_PE_001 | metagenome-assembled genome bin X410_Impala | reverse complement strand
GGCTGCTGAGGCATAGCCGGAGCTTCCTTCTCAGGAATATCCGTAACAACTGCTTCTGTTGTAAGAAGTGTTGAAGATACGGATGCGGCATTCTGGAGAGCAGAACGTGTAACCTTGGCAGGATCAACGATACCTGCTTCGAACATATCAACATACTTGTCGTTCAAAGCATCATAACCTGTACCGGGGTTGGAATTCTTGATCTTCTCGCAGATTACGCTGCCGTCAAGACCTGCGTTTGCAGCAATCTGGCGAACGGGTTCTTCAAGTGCACGGAGAACGATCTTAACACCAGTTCTGACGTCACCTTCTGTCTCGTCCAAGAGCTTCTCGATTGCAGGAAGAGCATTGATGAATGCTGTTCCGCCGCCGGGAACGATACCTTCTTCAACTGCAGCACGTGTAGCAGCGAGAGCATCTTCGATTCTGAGCTTTCTTTCCTTCATCTCTGTCTCTGTAGCAGCACCAACCTTGATAACAGCAACTCCGCCGGAGAGCTTAGCAAGACGCTCCTGAAGCTTTTCTCTGTCGTAATCGGACTTTGTCTCTTCGATCTGTGCCTTGATCTGGGCAACACGGGACTTAACTGCACCCTCTTCACCTTCACCGTCTACGATGATAGTGTTGTCCTTGTTAACCTTAACCTGATGAGCTCTGCCAAGCTGGTCAAGAGTTGTATCCTTAAGCTCGAGACCGAGATCAGATGTGATAACCTGACCGCCTGTGAGGATAGCGATATCTTCAAGCATAGCCTTTCTTCTGTCACCGAAGCCGGGTGCCTTAACACCAACACATGTGAATACACCTCTGAGCTTGTTAACGATGAGTGTTGCAAGAGCGTCACCCTCGATGTCCTCAGCTATGATTACGAGCTGCTTGCCTGACTGTGCGAGAGGCTCGATTACAGGAAGGATATCCTGAATGTTAGAGATCTTCTTATCTGTGATGAGGATATAAGGCTCATCGAAAACTGTCTCCATCTTATCTGTGTCTGTTGCCATGTAAGGTGAGATATAACCTCTGTCAAACTGCATACCTTCAACAACAGAGAGTTCTGTAAGCATTGACTTGCTCTCTTCAACAGTGATAACGCCGTCAGCTGTAACCTTTTCCATGGCCTCAGCGATCATCTTACCTACTTCTTCATCGCCTGCAGAGATAGCTGCAACACGAGCAATATCCTTTGAACCGTCAACCTGCTTAGCGTTGCTCAATACTTCATTAACAGCAGTATCAACAGCCTTTGAAATACCCTTTCTCAAGATGATCGGGTTAGCGCCTGCAGCAACATTCTTCATACCTTCACGGATGATTGCCTGAGCAAGAAGTGTGGCTGTTGTTGTACCGTCACCTGCAACATCATTAGTCTTGGATGCAACTTCCTTAACAAGCTGAGCGCCTGCATTCTCATAACGGTCCTCAAGCTCGATCTCCTTGGCGATCGTAACACCATCGTTTGTGATGAGAGGTGCGCCGTACTTCTTATCAAGAACAACGTTTCTTCCCTTAGGTCCAAGAGTAACCTTAACTGTATCAGCTACCTTGTTAACGCCTGCTTCCAAAGACTTTCTTGCGTCTTCAGCATACTTAATATCTTTAGCCATAATAAAATGCCTCCAAAATTATTAACTGATTAATCTTCAACGATTGCAGCAATGTCATCCTGACGGACAATGATGTACTCTTCGCCGTCAAGCTTTACGTTAGTGCCGGCATAATCACGGATGATTACCTTCTCGCCTACTTTAACTTCCATCTTGATCTCATTGCCGTCAACGATTCCACCGGGACCTACTGCGATGATCTCTGCGATCTGGGGCTTCTGCTGAGCGCCTGAAGAAAGGATGATTCCGCTCTTTGTTGTCTCTTCAGCCTGAAGTTTCTTTACTACTACCTTATCTGCTAAGGGCTTAATTGTCATAAAAAAGACCTCCAATACAATGAAATTGTGGTTAGCACTCTATTGCCTTAAGTGCTAACCACAACAAAATATAATTCTTAATCACCTGACTGTCAATACGAAAATCAAAAAAAGTCAAAAACTCTAATGAACCAGATCTTCAAGCGGAATATCGGTATAACAGTCGTCTAAATCAGGCGCATATCTGGGAATCGGGACTTCGTCAAAATCCGTTGTCGTACCATAGAAGAACTCCTGTACATAAGGTACGATGGCATTCCAGTTGATACGCATGCTCCACTCATCACCATACATTCCTTCGTTATAGCATCCGTCGATAGGAAGCTGTAGATATTGGATCTCCGGATCTGTAAGTGACGGAAGGAATTCCAAAGCCATCTTCTCGATTTCTTCCTGATCGATATCAGTAACAATAGACTCAAGTACGACTTCGATGGCCTGAAGTTTTTCTGAAGCAGAAAGATTCATAAACTGGTCAAGAATACTTCGGAGAACTTCTGTCTGGCGTTCCTGACGTTCATAAACACCGTTACCTACATGTCTTACACGGGCATAAGCGACAGCCTGTGTACCATCAAGCCATACGCTGTCACCGTAATCATATATATAATCAGAGCTTCCGACCTCTTCTATGGAGATGTTTGCATCGCTCGCCTCTCCGGGTGTGACGCTACAATATACACCGCCTACGGCATCTACAATATCCGCCATGCGGGCAAAATTAACGTAGGCATATCCTTCGATCTCGATTCTTAATATGCTTTCTACAGTCTCGAGCAACAGGTCAGGTCCGTTCCATGACATTGAAGCGTTGATCTTATAAAAGTGCTCATATCCCGGGAACAATGCATACGCATCTCTGGGAATTGATACAAGCTTCATAGTACCATTTGTCTTGTCAATTGAAAGAACGCAGATAACGTCAGATCGCTCACCCGTGCCTGAATCGTTATAGTATCTTGATCTGCTGTCGATTCCGATCAGAAGATAATTCTTGACCGGTTCTGCCTGAATATATTCATATCTTGTTGTCTGAGTAACAGCATGAAGAGGGACTGTCTCACCGCGCTCGTTAACGATAGTGATTACAGCATCCGGCTCCGTAGTCTGATAAGTAATCTTGCTTAAAAGATAATTTTTATACCAAATACCAAAGCATACGACACCAACCAAAACACCGACAAGCGCAGCTATAACTCCGAAGATAACACGGTATTTCTTATGATTGAATCTTTTCTTGGAAGACTTAGCCTTCTTCTGTGATTTGGCAGCTTCTTTGGTAAAACCGTACTGAAAGGCTTCTTCACTCTCAGTGCTTAACTTCTGTTCCTTAGTCTGCTTAGCGAGCTCTGCAGACATATCCGTAAATTCGGAATTGTCGAAGACTGAAGTCTCGGCAGTCGGAACATACTTCCTGATCTTGTTGTTATTATCCATACTATCTTCCTTTGTTTAGTCTTTAAGACCTTCCGGATTCATAGTCTGCCATTTCCAGCAGGATGAACACATGTCATCGATTCCGTACTGTGCCTTAAATCCCAGTACCTCTTCGGCCTTTTTGGTAGAAGCATAACTGACGGCAATGTCCCCTGGTCTTCTCGGACCATAAACATGTTTGATCTCATGTCCGCATGCCTTGGCAAAAGCTTCAACGGCTTCCTTTACGGAAGTTCCTTTACCAGTGCCGATGTTGAACACACTGACGGAGTCGTCAGTCTGCTCAAGGAATTTTATCGCTTTTACATGACCGATAGCAAGGTCAACGACATGTATATAATCACGAATGCAAGTTCCGTCAGGAGTATCATAATCGTCACCGAACACAGTGAGACAATCAAGCGTTCCGCCTGCAACCTTTGAAATATAAGGGAAAAGATTATTGGGGATTCCCTTGGGATCTTCACCAATCAGTCCGCTCTCATGAGCTCCTACCGGATTGAAATATCTCAAAAGACATATCTTCTTGCCGGGATTTGCCTTAGCATAGTCTCTTAAGATCTGCTCAAGCATCCATTTTGTCCAGCCGTAAGGATTGGTGCAAACACCAAGCGGGCTCTCTTCTGTAAAAGGAACATCTTCGCTCTCGCCGTAAACGGTGGCAGATGAACTAAATACAAGATTATTTACATCAAATTCGGTCATAAGCTTACAGACAGAAAGCATGCTGTTAATGTTATTTGAATAATATTCAAGCGGCTTTCTGACTGATTCTCCAACTGCTTTAAGACCGGCGAAATGAATTACACTGTCAATCTTATTCTCTTCGAAGACTTTTCTTAATGCTTCAATATCGCAGCAATCAACGTTATAGAACTTAAATCTCTTACCGGTTATCTTTTCGAGACGGTTCTGAACTTCCATCTTACTGTTAGCAAGATTATCGGCAATCACTACATCGTAGTTATTCTCAAACAAAGAAATAACAGTATGTGATCCGATATAACCGTTACCGCCCGTTACTAATACTGTAGGCATAATAATTCCCCTGTAAGTATGAATTTGCAAAATCATTTAACCACACTTCATAATAAAATTAAACTAATTCCTCATATTTGCACCATTTTGAAACCACTGGAAATATCTTTTCAGTTAAAATAAGAGTGATTCGTATAAAACACATTTGGAGACAATGATGAACAAGTTAATTTATATTGCAGACGACGATGATAATATTAGAAATCTACTCAAAACATTCCTCGAAAGAGAAGGATTTCATGTAACCGGATTCCCTACAGGCGACAAACTTTTTGAGGTATTTTCCAACTCACCTGCAGATCTTATCATTCTTGATGTCATGATGCCCGGACATGACGGCTTCTTTATCCTAAAAGAGATCCGCAAGACTTCAAATGTTCCGATCATCATGCTTACTGCAAAAGACAGTGATGCTGATTATATCCAGGGTCTTGATATGGGCAGTGATGATTATTTCACCAAGCCCTTCTCCCCTGTTAAGCTCGTATCAAAAGTTAAATCCATTCTTAAGAGACAGGAAGAGATCACCGGCAAAACAGGTGATAAGCCTGATAATGATGCAGTATATGAATTTGCTGATATCGTTATTAACAGAAAGACAAAAGAGACGACCATGCAAGGCAAGCCTCTTCCTCTTACTCCCAATGAGTATCAGTTGTTAACATATCTCATCTCAAACAGGGACAGAGCCGTATCAAGAGCTGAGCTTCTTGATAAGATCTGGGGTTATGAGACCCAGGTAGAGACTCGTGTTGCTGATGATACCGTTAAGAGATTAAGGAAAAAGATCAGTAAATCTGATGCTAAAATATCTACTATCTGGGGTTACGGCTTCAGGCTTGTTGACAGAACCCAAGAAGATACTGAAGATGATGATGACGGAGACATTCAGGACTAATGACTGAAAAGACCGAGCAAACACGGTTTAATAAAGCTAAGAAACCTATCAGAAATAAATCGGCAATCAGAATTCCCATTTCACTGCACTTCTATGCTGTTGAGATCGTGGTAATCATTCTGGTTGTTTTTATTATTAACATCTACATCCAATCCATCGTTAAAAACTACATCGCAAACGAATGTAATTCGAGACTTGATATTGCCGTCAATTCCACCCAGAACTTTGCCGATGCGTTTACTTCACAGATAACTGCTTCTGATGAAAGAACCGAAGAAAATATCAGAGCTTATCTCACAAATACGATAGTCACTTCGGCTGACCTTTCAAACCAGGCAAGTATTGCACTTTATACTTTCGACGAAAATACCGGCAAACATCTTGTACTTTGGCCGACGGCATATTATTCGACTTCTTATGCCAATAATGCGAACAATGTCATCACCCAGGTAATCGAAGAAGAAGGATACAAGACGCTTAACAAGACTCAGACACTCGATATCGACGGCAACATCATCTACTACAGAACGTTAAAATTCGAGATTTTAACTACAGTTGTTGAAGGAGACGTTGAACTTGATGCTGACGGTAATCCGATAAACCCTACTCCCGTGGCAACAACCACAACTACCACTGCCACCGCCACCAACATTAACGGTAAGAACATTGATCTTGATAATTATTATCTCTGCATTTATATCAACTCAAGATCATACTATTCATTCATGGCATCGATGACTCTTGCGCTCGTTCAGGCAGCAATGCTTGCTATCGTTATCGCAGGTCTATTAAGTATCATGATGACCTACCCTCTCATCTTCTCCACACAAAAGCTTTCAAAATTCGCAAAAAGGATCGCCAAGGGTGACTTGAGACCGGTCAGAGGTCACATTGTCAGTAAAGAGCTTTCCGAGCTGGGCGACGTAATGAACCAGATGGCTTATAAACTCGGAGAATCCGACATCGAGCAAAAAACCTTCTTCCAGAATGCTTCCCACGAATTAAGAACACCTCTGATGTCCATTCAGGGGTATGCGGAAGGTCTTAAATACGGCGTCTTTGAATCTGAGGAAGACCGCGATAATGCAATCAACGTAATCATCGATGAGACAGGAAGACTCTCAAGTCTTGTTGAAAACCTCCTCTCCATCTCGAAAATGGATATGAGCCGTAGTGGCAATTACGAAGTCAAAAAGCAGAATATCGATATATCCAAACTTTACGATACGATCATTGACCGTGTCAGAGGAAACTTCATTCATAACGACAAATCCATAATCAATGATTTCAACGCTAAGAATGTTTATGTTTACGGCAACGAGAACGATCTCTTAAGATGTATCGAGAATATCTTCTCGAACTGCCTCAGATACTGCAAGACTGCCGTAACCTTCAAATACAGGACTGACAAATCAGGCAACAACGTCATCTTTGAGATATCTGATGACGGTCCGGGTATAGCACCCGAAGTCCAGGAACACTTATTTGAGCGTTTCTCCAAGGGTGCTGACGGTAAGCACGGTATCGGTCTTGCCCTTGCTTTATCGATAGCCGAGGAACACGAAGGAACCGTAAATGCTTATAATAAGGAAGACGGCGGTGCATGCTTTGAGGTCATCCTCCCTGTCATAAAACAAAAAGAACAGCTCACAAAGATCAATAACGACAGTACTACATAAACAAAAAGACCTGCCTTATAAAAGACAGGTCTTAATATTCAGAAGATAATTTCTTTTATCTCAAATCCAGATATCTTACGGCATTAAAGAAAGCAGGTGTTCCGTTAAATCTTGCTGCAGTATCCTGCTGGAACTGTGATTTTGCCTGATTGATCCTCATATAAGTATTACGTACAGAAAGCAATGCATTGATTGCGTTTCCGATGGTTACGCATCTTCCTGAAATGATCAGTGACTGAAGCTTGAAAAGAATTCTCGGATCAGTAAATTCAGGCGGAAGAATACAATTGCTGAAACCGTTATAAAGAAGATTCAGCTGATTGGAAAGTTCACCAAGCTGTGTGTAAAGCTCTTCGATTTTCTTCTTATTATGTCTTTTCTTCAAAGCGAATAACAAGATCAATCCGACACCGATAAGAAGGGCTATACCTGCAGCAATGCTGTAACCGATAATGTTGTCTTTATAATTTGCCGTAATTGCCGAAAAGACCAAACTCAAAGCGATAACGCAAATAATGATACCCCAAACGAGCGGAGCAACACTGCTTCTTGAATATCTTACGATATCTGTCTTGCACTTCTCGTAATCCTGATAAAGATCGACCTTGGGTGAAAAGTGGTTGATCATACGGGCACATTCATTAAGGTTCTTTTCTCTTTCAGCTCCGTAATCAGCAGTTCTGTACTGAACAGGCTGCTGTGACATTGCATAACCATAACCTGTCATGGGACCTGATACAGTCACAGGAGCAGGCGCATAACCTGGCTGCTGATATACAGGCTGTCCCTGCATGGGCTGAGCAACCGGTTGCTGATATACAGGCTGGCCCATAGGCTGGGCAACAGGCTGTGTCATAGGCTGCTGCATAGGCATCTGCGGAGCTGCAGGCTGCATTGGCTGTGCCGGCTGGAAAACCTGAACCGGCTGTGCTGCGGGCTGGACCTGATGAGGCTGTACATCGGGAGTAGCAGGATCACTTGAACCGCTTATCTGCCAATTATCATCAAAATCACTCATTCTTCTTCTCCTATTCCATAAAACTAAAAACAATTTTAGTATACTTATTATAGTTTTTCCAATATTCCGATTGCATAAATAACAAGGCCGCCCAAATGAGCGGCCTCGTAAAATATTACTTAATCAAAGATCAGAACTTCGGGCACTGAGAAAGTGACTTAGCGATGTCGTCATCTGTAGGAATGTAGTCATCCATGACACCGTCGTTGTATTTCTGATATGCAACGAGATCGAAGTAACCTGTACCTGTAAGACCGAATACGATATTCTTAGCCTCACCTGTCTCTTTGCACTTAAGAGCCTCATCGATTGCAACCTTGATAGCGTGTGAGCTCTCAGGAGCAGGAAGGATACCTTCAACCCTTGCGAACTGCTCAGCAGCTGCAAATACGTCTGTCTGCTTAACAGATGTCGCCTTCATGTAACCGTCAGCATAAAGCTGTGAAAGAATTGAGCTCATACCGTGATATCTCAAGCCGCCAGCATGGTTAGGAGCAGGCATAAAGTTGCTGCCCAATGTGTACATCTTTGCAAGAGGGCAAACTCTGCCGGTATCGCAGAAGTCATATACATAAGAACCTCTTGTGAATGAAGGACATGAAGCAGGCTCAACTGCGATGATCTCATACTGGTTCTCACCTCTGAGCATCTCGCCTACGAAGGGAGAGATAAGACCGCCCAGGTTGGATCCGCCGCCTGCGCAGCCGATGATCATGTCTGCCTTAACACCGATCTTATCAAGAGCTGCCTTTGTCTCAAGACCGATAACAGACTGATGGAGCAATACCTGGTTAAGTACTGAACCTAATACATATCTGTAACCTTCCTGTGATGTAGCAGCCTCAACAGCCTCAGAAATAGCGCAGCCAAGTGAACCGTCAGTTCCCGGGAACTCTTCATTGATCTTACGGCCGACGTTTGTAGTCATTGAAGGAGAAGGTGTAACTGTTGCACCGTATGTTCTCATTACTTCACGTCTGAAAGGCTTCTGCTCATAAGAAACCTTAACCATGTATACCTGGCAGTCAAGTCCGAAGTAAGCTGTAGCCATTGAAAGAGCAGTACCCCACTGACCTGCACCAGTCTCAGTGGTAACACCCTTGAGGCCCTGCTTCTTAGCGTAGTAAGCCTGAGCGATAGCTGAATTGAGCTTGTGGGAACCTGATGTGTTGTTACCTTCGAATTTATAGTAAATGTGTGCAGGTGTACCGAGAGCCTTCTCTAAGCAGTAAGCTCTAACGAGCGGTGAAGGTCTGTACATTTTATAGAAATCGAGAACTTCGCCCGGAATATCGATCCACTTATCATCGTTATTCATTTCCTGCTTGCAGAGCTCTTCACAGAAAATAGGCATAAGATCTTCAGCCTTGAGAGCTTCACCTGTACCGGGATTAAGAAGCGGAGCAGGTTTATTCTTCATGTCAGCACGTACGTTATACCATGCTGAAGGAATCTCGTTCTCGGACAAATAAACTTTATAAGGAATATCGGACATAAATAGTCTCCCTTCGAAAAAATCTAATCCATTTTACAACAAACAAATAAGTTTTGCACAAAAACACACTAATGTAATATTAAAAAGACTTCTTAGCTTTTTCGAGCGTTGATATAACCTTATCGCACCACTTATCGAACTCAGGATCATCTGTCATGCACTCCTTATGGTTAAGGATATACTCCAGAGCGATCCTCACCCCTTTATGAAGAGGAACATTAGTCTTAAGATCAGGCGCAAGCTTCTTTATCTTTGAATTGTCGAAAGAAACAGATACCGCCTTATCACCAATAAGACTTCCTTCAAAATCATATTCGGGTCCTACAGCATTAAGAAATTCAGAAGATACGTGATAAGCATTAAGCTCTACACCCAAAGCATCAGCTATTGTCTGATAGATCTGATTCCATGTAAGGACTTCATCACCCGTAATCTGGAACGCTTCACCGATTGCGTGACGGTTGCCCATGAGTGCAGTGTATCCGACAGCAAAGTCCTCGTTAAATGTAAGGTGCCACAAAGATTCTCCGTCACCGTGAATGATTACAGGTCTTCCCTCCATCATTCTCTTAATGACCTGCCATGAGCCGTTCTTGCCGTGAACACCAAGCGGGATGCTTCTTTCATCGTATGTATGGCTGGGCCTAACGATAGTTACAGGGAATCCGTCTTTCCTGTATCTTTCCATGAGATAGTTTTCGCAGGCTATCTTGTTTCTGGAGTATTCCCAGTATGGATTCGCAAGAGCTGTCCCTTCGGTGATCACATGACATGCAGCAGGCTTGTTATATGCAGAAGCAGAACTGATATAGATATACTGTTTTGTCTTGTCTTTGAAAAGTCTGAAGTCTCTTTCCACCTGATCTACAGTAAATCCGATGAATTCACCTACAACATCAAATCTCATATCGCCAATTGCCTTGATAACGGCATCTTCATCGTTAATGTCACAAACTATCTGATGGACATTTTCCGGCACGGTATCTGCCCTATTGCCTCTGTTGATGAGCCATACTTCCCATAATTTATCTTGTGAAAGTCTTCTTACTATTGCGCTGCTGATAGTTCCTGTTCCGCCGATGAATAATGCTTTCATGGTAAATCTCCTTTTTAAGGTCAATTGGACCGCTTAAAAGGATTTTAACAAACTAAAGAAAAGCATAATATCAAAAACAATATGTATTTAACGCATTTTCTTGCATATTGTGTTAAACTTCTGTCGAAATATTTATATATAAAGGCAGAAACATGAAAACTTCTGATTTCTATTACGATTTACCTGAAAGACTGATAGCGCAGGTTCCTACAAAGGACCGTCTTGCATCACGTCTTCTTGTGCTTGATAAAAAGACCGGCAAAGTTATTGACGGTCATTTCCCTGACATCAGAAATTATCTTCATAAAGGCCATGTACTCGTCATACATAACACACGCGTAATTCCAGCAAGAC
>X410_Impala__coassemble_246_pt1 | contig 11028 bp, 11 predicted proteins | sample X410_Impala__metabat2_low_PE_001 | metagenome-assembled genome bin X410_Impala | reverse complement strand
TACCTAAACCAGCATCTTTCTTTTCCTTTTTGACCGATCCTGCGGTAAGCTCATCTATCCATGCGAATTTACATTCACCGGCTTTGACGATTCCTTTTTCGCACTTATCGAGTACAGAAGAGAGCTCGGCAGTTTTTTCATTTCCGAGTTCGGCCTTGACTTTTGCAGTAACGGGAAGGTCTCCTTCAAGAGTTTTTATTGCAAGCCACATTCCGGTTCTGTTTCCGTCTTTATAATCACCGATAATGTTTCTGATCTCAGAATACTCAGGAATTTCTTTATATTTCTGTTCCAGAGAAGATGTATCGAGAACAGTCTTATTGGCAATTGCTGTTTCAAGCGCTTCATAGAAAGCATCGTATTTCTTTACGTTAGGAGCAGAGAACAATACAACAGGGATACCGAGTTTATCCGACATCTCTTTAGCATTGATATCCTTTCCCTGATCCTTTGCGACATCGCTCATGTTGAGCAGCAAGAAACAAGGAACTTCAATACCTGCAAAATCAGAGAGCATGTATAAGCTTCTTTCAAGCTGTGAACTGTCAGCGAGAATGCAGACAACATCTGACTTACCTGAAGCAATATAATCTCTCGTAATTATCTCTTCATCAGAGTTTGCAGATAATGAATATGTTCCGGGAAGGTCGGCAACAAGATATTTCTTATCTCCGTGTGTGAAAGAACCTTCCTTCTTCTCAACTGTTTTACCCGGCCAGTTACCGACATGCTGTCTTAAACCCGTAAGGCCGTTAAAAAGTGTTGATTTACCCGAGTTGGGCTGTCCCAACAGCGCGATTACGATCTCATTCTTCTCAGTCATTATCCTCTTGCCTCCTCAACTTCAATGTTGGAGCTCTCTTTATGATTCAGGGCGATCATTGTGTCGCGTGCAAATACGATCAATGGTCTGTTCTTGTCATTCTTGATGACTCTGACCCTGCATCCCGGAGTAATGCCGATCGAAGTAATTCTTCCGACATATCTTGCATCACCGTTCACGGAACTGATGATCCCCTCTTCATCCTTTTTCAACTCTGACAGTTTCTTCATAACTTCTCCTCTTTATGTATTTATCTGTTTCATTGATAACAAGGTATAACCGGCATCGGATATGAGTTCTCTGCAATAGGACTCGTCTGCCTGTTTTTTAGTTCTCAAAGTAACGGTCTTCTCCCCAATATCAGCCGAAGCCCACATGCCCTCATCTAAATTGAATTTGTTCTCAACTCTTCTGGCACAGTTTGCACAATGCATTCCGTCTACTCTGAGTTCATATATATACGGGTAATTCTTTTTATTTGTATCGGAAACCTTAATCTTTTTGGGAGCAGCTTCATGTTCACCGCAGCAGGCAGAACCGTGTCTTACCCTTCGCACCGTACCGTAAACGGCGCCTGCGATCACCAAAGCCAGAACGATATAGATAACTATATTTCCCATTTTTACCTTCCTGCAGACCGGCCAATAATCAAAGAAAATAGATTAATTACTTAAATGAATTAGCCACAGCTAACCAATAATAGTTAGATGTGGCTAACTTGTCAATAGTTTTTACCGTTATATGTTGAGACTATCAGTTATTTGAAAGGATAATATTATTAAGTACACCTTCCAGGTATTCCTGTTTGCCTGATACGGGAGCCTTGGGCGCCTTAAGTTCGGAAGCCTTTGCTGCAAGCTCTTCAAGAGTTGCGCTGCCGTCCCTTACCTTCTTACCAAGTTCTGATTCAAATGAGGAATAACGTTCCTTGATATTGTCTTCAAGTCTTCCGTCCTCGATCATTTGCGCCGCCTTAAGAAGTCCGTATGCAAAGGAATCCATTCCAAGGATAAATGCATGGAACATATCCTCATATGTGTTGCTGGGTCTTCTGTTCTTAGAATCGAAGTTAATACCGACAGGAAGTCCGCCGTTCTTGAGGATCTCATACATAGCAAGAGTGGTATCGTAAACGTTGCTCGGGAAGCAGTCCGTATCCCAACCGAGCATGATGTCGCCCTGGTTTGCATCGATCGAACCGAGCATGTCGTTGATACGGCTGATCCTCAATTCATGCTGGAATGTATGTCCTGCAAGTGTAGCGTGGTTAGCTTCGATATTCATCTTGAAGTCCTTATCAAGTCCATACTGACGCAGGAATCCGATTGCCGTAGCTGCATCATAATCGTACTGATGCTTCATCGGTTCCTTCGGCTTAGGCTCGATGAGGAATGTTCCGTTAAATCCGATGCTTCTGCCGTAGTCACGAGCCATCTTCATCAAGTTTGCGATATTCTCCTGCTCAAACTTAACCTGAGTATTAAGCAGTGTTTCATAACCTTCTCTACCACCCCAGAAAACATATCCGCGGCCACCAAGCTTAACAGTCAGTTCGATTGCTTTCTTAACCTGGGCAGCTGCAAAACAATAAACTTCCAGCTCATTTGTGCTTCCTGCACCGTTCATGAATCTCGGATTTGAGAACATGTTTGCGGTACCCCAGAGACACTTAATATCTGTACCCTGCGTCTTCTCAAGAATATAATCAGTGATCTCGTCTAATCTTCTGTTTGTCTCATTGATATCGTCTGCTTCAGGAACAAGATCTACATCGTGGAAACAGAAATACTTGATACCGAGCTTTTTCATAAACTCGATTCCGGCATCAACTTTAGCCTTAGCGTGCTCCATTGTTCCTTCAGTTTCAGAACCGAATCTCTTGTCGATCGTTCCTCTGCCGAACATGTCAACACCGTTTGCACAAAGGTTATGCCACCATGCCATGGCAAAGGGAAGCTGCTCGCTCATCTTTTTGCCCATTACGATCCTGTCAGGATCATAGTACTTAAAAGCAAGCGGGTTCTTGCTGTCTGGTCCTTCATACTTGATCTCGGGAATACCTTTAAAGATCTCTTCCATTTTATATCCTCCTGAATAATAACATTTATCAGTTAGCGGTGGCTAACCGCCAACATCTTTATTCTATTGGATATACGGCAATAGTCAACACAAATTTTATCCTCGTATACTCTTTGAAGCTGTCGGGTCAAACGGGTGTTTGAAAGAGCTCCTTGCAGATTCATCTATATGCGCGAACACCTTCGGCGAATAGTCCCAGATACCACTGTGTCCTGTGCAGACGACTTCCACCGATGAGTCTTCTATAATCTCTTTAAGCCTTATAAGAGACTTCTTATTAAGCGTGGGGTTCTGCGTAAAGAAATCGAAAAGACTGTAGCCGCCAAGCGCGTTTATCGCAAGACAGTCACCGCTGAAAAGCACTTTGTCATCAACGATATAGCAGACATGACCTGCTGTATGACCGGGCACCTCAATGACCTGCACTTTAATATCTCCACAACAAAAAACATCGCCGTCTCTGACAGTCTTATAATTGTCGAGTCTTACCGGATTCATAAGAGGAATACCGGCTTTGATCATGCGGCAGAAGTTGCCGTCAAAGTACACTTCCTCACCTTTCCCAAGATAAAGCTGTGCACTTGGAAACAGTTTCTGTTTGGCAACTTTGTCCCCACCGCCGCAGTGATCGACATCAGAATGTGTGAGCAGAACGTGTTTTATTGAATCTGTATCAATTCCAATACTTAACGCGGCTTCTTTTGCACCTTTATAGTCGAGATGTCCGCTATCTATGGCAATCGTCTGACCGCCTTTTGTATAAAACCAGACATTTACGTCATCTTCACGAACAGCGCTTACTCCGGCTTTATATACACCTGTATTCGCCGGATGCAGCATTCTCTTTCCATACATCGTATAACGCTTAAGATTGTTATCGAAAAAATACATAAACTTCATTGTTCTTTCTCCCCAATATTAAACCTGAGCATTTCTGATTTTCTTCACGTTCCTGTTCATCAGGTGCCTGCCGAGATTTCTGTATGCAAATCTTTTTGCCGGGCTTAGTTCCTGATGGTGTTCTTTTAACATCTCATCAGGCGAATCATATATACCGAAATCCTGATTTATCCCCTCGCTCTGGATATACGTACTATTCATGTTAAAGTCGATGACAGGATGTTGAAAATCCTTTACGGCAACACCATAACCGCAAAAAGCTCCGGTACAGTTGCTGTTAATGTTTTGGAGATTTTTGACATATGGCTTATCAAGGATAAAACCTTCCAGTTCATACCAGATTCCATCAACGCAAACTTCTACCCAGCTGTGGAAAACATTATCCGGGGCATTACGGTAAACAAAACCTGTCATTGCCCCTTTTTGAAGTTTCTTATCGATCGTGAAACCATGCACCCTGCACGGAATTCCGCATGAACGAAGCAAAGCCATGAAAAGAGTTCCCTTGGTGTTGCACTGACCGTATCCGTCTCTAAGCACCCGCGAAGCCGGAATATCGTCATCGATGTTATACCCGAAAAGGATCTCATCTCTTACAAAGTCATAAATACTGCGAACCCGCTCAGATTCAAGCAACAGATTCCAACCACGTTCTGCAATCAGTCTTTGTATGGACGGATCTTCGTAATCGATCATTGGTGTCTTGCGCAAATATATATCGTTCATTTTGAAACTCCCTTTAAATCTTTACGTTAAGCCTACAAGACTTAAAAGGATTACGCTTTCAAAAAAACGCTACGCTAAAAGATCACTTAAATACATCAGTTATGGAAATACCCATCTGTTTTTTGCATATATAGGCAAGATGTGCAGGACTTGCGAAGCCTGCTTCCAGTGCGGCTTGGGTCTTGCTCTTTCCTTCTGTTACAAGTTTATATGCATACTTAAGCTGAGCGATCGTAAGGTATCCCTTAAGAGATATTCCCTCGCTTTCCTTAAATGCGTGTGACAGACGGCTCTCGGAAATACCGTATTCTGCCGCTATCTTCTCGATCTTGTCATCAAGATGCTTATACTCTCTTATTTCCTTAACCAGCCTGACTACTCTGTAGTCTTCGACATATTCATCACAAGGTTTCAAAATATAAAACTCATTTGCCCTAAGGCATTCTTTGACAGAAAGGCTTATAGAAAGATCGTCATCTTTTTCGATAACCAACGGACTTGAGAGCTTTAGCCTCACAGGACGATCGTCAGTTATAAGATTGTCCTTAAGATAATCCGCAAGATCACTTGTAGGGTCTATCATCAGGAAGAGCCTGCATTCGTCAGGACTTGCCATCGTATGCAGCATCCCGCTTCCGGTGACCGCAATCTCATCACACCTTGAAGAATCCCCCAAGAAGAATATGTGATAAAAGGCATGCTTATGCGGCACTACTTCCTTGAATGTAGGTACGACTATCACATATTCATCTTCGAAAACTATCTTGCTCATAACATTTATTATAACGTTTGAGTTCCGGCTATTGTCCTGCCTGTTTATCGAATATTCTCACATTCCTGACTAAATCAGCACGCAAACCCTTTAAAGCTTAACAACTTTATCTTCACCTGATTAATGCAATCAGCAGCCCGACTATCAGTGCGGGTATGGTACCAAAGACAATACCAGGGAAAAGCATTCCTTTAAGATGGAACCATTTCTGGTGGTATGCCTTATCCATATGCTTGGTTCCTTCAAGTCTGAACGCCTTTAGATTTGCGAATAATATCCAGTCAATAAAAAGCGTATCGTACAGCCCTATCCATATCATCAAACCGAATGAGAGAAGAAATCCCTGAAGAAAGGTGTGGGCTCCTGCAAGTAATGCACTGACAAAAAGGATCACACAAAACATAAAAATGCCAAGAGATTTTGCAAGTATTACCTTTTTAGAACTATTCGATACATCGACGCGTTCATGCGTTTTAAAATACTCTTCCAGAATATCCGGAGGATAATTATGTACGCTTGACGGACTGTATTTTTTATCACTTAGTCCTGTCGGCAAAACGATTGCGGTAAAGATTCCTGCGAAAACAAGCGCCTCTATAACAATTGCCCACCAGATCATATGAAAATCTCCTTACCATATTCCGCAAATACTTTCTGTATCAGAGGAGAATTATAGCACAGTAAGTTATATGGCTAACTATAAATAAGGTTGCCTCATTTTCGTGAAGCAACCTTATTTCCAGGCAATGTATTGATCTATCAGGCTTCCTGCAGCGATACCATATGCGCATATGTTCCGTTCTGCGCCATGAGCGTCTCGTGATTGCCTCTCTCTGTTATCTTTCCGTCTGTAACGACAAGTATCTGATCGGCATCTCTGATGGTCCTTAATCTGTGTGCGATAACAAGAAGCGTCTTGTTTTTGCACAACTCTGAAATAGCTTCCTGAATAGCACGCTCGTTGTCTGCATCTACACTTGCCGTTGCCTCATCAAGAATAACGATCGGAGAATCCTTTAAGATGCATCTTGCAATGGATATTCTCTGCTGTTCACCGCCGGAAATGGATGCTCCGCCTTCGCCGATAACAGTGTCAAAGCCGTTAGGAAGCTGCATGATGAAGTCGTAACATCTGGCTTTCTTTGCTGCTTCTTCAACTTCCTCACGGGTAGCATCAGGACGTCCGATAGAGATATTGTTATATACGGTATCCTGGAACAGATATACACGCTGGAAAACCATGCTTATCTGATCCATAAGGCTGCCGAGTGAAACGTTTCTGATATCTTCTCCTCTTACAAGGATCTTTCCGTTCTTTACATCCCAGAATCTTGCAAGAAGTGATGCAATGGTAGATTTACCGCCGCCGGAAGGACCGACAAGAGCTGTCATTTCACCCTGCTTGATCTTGAACGAGACATTTGAAAGAACATCCTTTTCAGTATATGCAAAACCGACATTATCATATTCAATCTCATCGGCATAAGCAGATACTGAGCCGAGTTCTTTCTTTCCTTCATCCTTGAGCTCTTCAGCAGCAAAGACTTCATCTATACGGTCAAGGCTAGCTTCCGTAACCGTAAGTCTTGCCATCTGTCCGTAATAACTCTTGATGGCTAAGAATGCATCAAAAAGGAAGAGTGCCATTCCCACCATATATTCAGCAGATATGATACCTGAAGTATAAAGATATGCGCTCAGGGCAAGTACAGCTGCCGTACTGATTCCGAACGTAAGATAAAGAGCTCTGGACCAAGGTGTGTATGCTATCTCAAAATCAATGCTCTCCTTACAGCTTTTTACAAACTCATCTGTAAGTCTTTTGGATTTATCTCCAAGCATATTATAGGATTTGATGATGCCGATTCCCTCAGCAAAATCCAATACTTCTTCCGTAAGAGATTCACTTGCTTCCTGCTTTATGACAGAGTGCTTCATGGAGGTCTTGAGCATCAGGTTGCCGACAATGACAAAGACACCGACAACCAGAAGTGATAACAAACCCATTCTGAAGTCCATAACGAACATCATGACAACCATGATACTCTGAGAAATAAGGAATGTTACCAGCTCAGATAAAACGCCCATGCAGTTTTCTTCTATGAAGACCATATCAGTAGCAAGAACAGAGCTGATCTTTCCTATGTTTCCTTCGGTAAAATATCCCATCGGAAGTTTTCTAAGATGATCACCGAGCTTAAGTCTCATATCAGCGAAAACCATATAACCTGTAGCTGACTGAAGGACATTGGATATGTGTTCAAATACAGCTTCAAGAATTACACTGACTAATACAGCAATACCTAGCCAAATACACTTTGTCTTATCCATATCGCCCTTCATGAAATAGCTTATGCAGAGAAAGCATAAAACCAAAGGGGCCTTCATCATTAAGCCTTTAAGAAAAGCCGTAATATAAGATGCTCTGATTCTCGTTTTGTACTTTCCCGTCATATTGACGATTCTGTGTAATATCTTCAACATATTGATCACACTCCCTTAATCTTCCATGTGCTTGCGCTGACTGATGCTTCCCAGAGTTTCTTATACTCAGAACATGTTTCAAGCAGTCCCTCATGCGTATCTGAAGCTATGCATGTTCCTTCTTTCATGACACATATACAGTCAGCGTTTTTTATGGTGGACAGACGATGTGCGATTACAAGAACAGTCTTATCTTTAACGATCTCATCGAGCGCCACATTCATCTTTTCTTCGTTTTCAGGATCCATAAATGCAGTCGCCTCATCAAGAACAATGACAGGTGCATCTTTAAGGATTGCTCTGGCAAGTGAGATTCTCTGGCGCTCACCTCCGGATAATTGTTTTCCTCCGTCACCTGCCTGCGTCATTATGCCGTCAGGGAACCGATTCAGGAATTCCTCACACTGAGCTCTTCTTGCAGCCTCCATTACCTCTTCTTTTGTGGCATCCGGTCTGCCTATAAGGATATTTTCGTAAAGTGTGGTATTAAAAAGAAACTGTTCCTGTGAAACGAATGCTACCTTGTTGTTCAACGCTTCAAGTTTCATGTCAGTAATGTCCTGACCTCCGATCGATATTGTTCCGGAATCAAGGTCATAGTAATGAACCAAAAGCTTGGCAAGTGTGGATTTGCCGCTTCCGGATTCACCTACAAGAGCCGTAGTCGTACCCTGCTTAAGAGAAAGATCAACACCATGCAGAACTTCTGTCTCGCCATATCCGAAATGAATATCTTTGAACTCGATGTTGTAGTTGCTGCCGGTAAAATCGGATGTGCCTTCCTTAAGGGCAGGCTTATCCATCATCTTCTCGAGCTCGGCGATCTTATAGTCAAGCTGGGGGATTTTTCCTGCAAAATTCAATGCTTTAAGGAAAGACGGTCCTACGGCAAATGACATACACATAACAAGGATAAGCTTATCCAGGCTAATGGTCCCGCCAAGAACCATATTTGAACCAAACGGCAGCATCAGAAGCACGAGGCACGGCAGCACACTTGTATAAATAGCCATCCAAGGCCAGCACACTTTATACCATGCGATCGTAAAATCACGGTAGCTGCTAACAACTTCTCCGAATTTTTTATATGAGTCACCGTCTTTATTAAAGACCTTGACGACTTCCATTCCATTAACATATTCGATGATGGTATTGTTCATTCTTGCAGCTGATTCGTAGTATGCATTCATCTTGGACATACCCTGGCGCATCATCATGCCCATAGCTATCATTCCAACTACAAGAGGAACAAGTGATAACAGGCCGAGTCTCCAGTCATAAATAAACATGAGGACTATGATAATCACAGGAATAGCTATATTTGCGATACCTTCAGGGATTGCATGGGCAAGAAGAAGCTCTATCTGGTCTATATCATCGGTAAAGACTTTCTTAATACGACCCGTTCCCATTTCCTTTATATTACCGAGCGGCTGTTTTTCAAGTTTACTCTGCAATGAGATACGGAGATTCTTCAATGTGTTATAAGCACTGACATGCGAGAATGCCAGACCCTGTACATATGTCACAGAATAGATAATCTCACATACGGCCACTGCCGCTACCCTGATAAGTAGGAAAGTCATGTCGATACTTTCACCACGTGTGAGAGGTGAAATGATCTGATACAAAAAGAAATACGGCAGTACTGACGCAATGATGCCTATGGTCATCATGATAACTGCCCATACGGTGTATTTCTTATACTCACCGATATACGGAGCCACTCGTTTAAACATTTTCAGTTTCCCTCCATTCAGTTAGCGTAGGCTAACCCGTTGCGTATTATTAAAGCCGTGCAACGACGGCTTGGTTTACAGATTTATGACAGGCCTATTGCTTCGGCCCAGTTGAAATAACGACAGATAACCTTACAATGTCCCTCTATTTTCTTCCATGTCATTTTATGGATAAAGGGTTCATAGATCGCAGTCCAGAAAGCGGTGCAGAGAACATGCATCTGTTCTTCCGAAATTTCTGATTTCGCAAGACCTCTCTTTTTTGCTTCGAGATAATACTGCATGTAAGCCTTGGTCATGCGCAGCGAAAAATCATGCATGTAATTCTCATAACAAGTACCCGATGACTTTTCGAGCAGGATAACAAGGTCCTTACGGATATCCCATATCATTTTGAACATGTCCAGAACATATTCTTCATTCATGATCCATGTATTTCTGATCATTTCATCGGACATAGCGGAAAAATCCAGTTCAGTACGGAGTTCGATAAAACTGTCCATCTTATCGACAGCTTCCTTAACGACAGCCTGAAAGAGTTCTTCTTTTCCTTTATAACGCTTATATACAGCTCCGGTTGTTACACCTGCATTCTCACAGATGCGCTTAAGATCTGCTTTCAGAAACCCGTTAGCCATAAACTCTTCACGGGCACTCTGGATTAATCTCGGATCTATGCTTGTATCACGGACGGACATTATCTACCTCGGTTAGCGACTGCTTACTGATAATCGAATTATCGGTAAAGGTTTTATCACAGGTGATAATTTATGTCAACCCAAAAGAAGAAAATACTTAATCTGTATTCAATTTCTGTTTTACAGCAACAACCGTAATCCACGGTCTGCCATCTTTGCATGAGCGCTGTTCATGCCATTTACCATCATCTTGCCCATTGTACCTTCAGGTTTTCTCGTCTGACTTACGAATTTCTTGTAAAGACCCATTTTTACTCTTCTCTTATTTTTGAATCCAATTAACCATCGTAATTAATGCTTCTCGCGCTTCAGGAAAATATTTGACCAGAGCCCAGTCATGGCACATGGGCTGCTCAATGCTCGTAAACTGAACGCCTGAACCTTTTAGCTGCTTAACATAATTCCTGACATGCGGATAAAAGAGCTCGTGCGTTCCGTAAAACAGGAGCATCGGCGGGAAGCCTTCATAATCAATATATTCAGGACTTATGTCAGGACTGTCCAAAGGGACATTCCTGCACCAGTGCTCAGCAATAAGATCATTCATTGCTACTGTAAGAACAGGATCATACGGCTCCATCTCCAAACGGATATCCCTGTTGCGTCCGTTCTCAAGCCCGCATGCCGGCGATATGACTATCAGTCTCCCGGGCTTATCTTTGAGCCTGTACGTAAGACTTAAAACGAGATTCGCTCCTGCTGAATCACCAATGAAAACAATATCTTCAAATTTGTATTCTTTAAGGAGTTCGTAATAATAGAACTTTTCGAGCCATTCAAGAGCATCTCTGGCGTTGTGTTTCGGTG
>X410_Impala__coassemble_245_pt1 | contig 11112 bp, 7 predicted proteins | sample X410_Impala__metabat2_low_PE_001 | metagenome-assembled genome bin X410_Impala | reverse complement strand
CACGAAATGGGCACTAAATCGTGTCCTTTTTCGGCATTATTCGACGTCTTAAGGTCGACGAAAAGTCGACGAAAATGACGTTTTTCGTCGATAAAATCGTCGAATTGAGCCGGATTCGACGAAATCGTCGACGATTTTGCCCGTTTCCGTCTAACAATCGTCGACGTGGTGTCACTCGCAAACAAAAAAAGATGCCTCATTTCTGAGACATCCTTTGGAAAAACAAATTGTAACCGGTAATTACTTCATCGGTCTGCCGAAGATAAGTACCAGTCTGTCTTCCTTCTGGTTGAATGTACCGGATCCTAATGAACCGAGTGACTGAGCCTCAGAGCCGCCGCCCATGGAAGACATAAGCTTTCCACCGTCATCGTCAACAACTGAGATCAGTGTCCAGCCGTCAGCAGACTTCTTCTTGAGGAGTTTTGTAAGGGCATCAACGTTAACTTCTGCAGACTTGTTGTGCTCAACTGTTTCAACTGAATACTCCATAGGTCCGCCTGCAGCACCGCCGCCTGATCTGACCTTCTTCTCCAGCTCTGCAACTGCGTTATCCAATGACGCGAGTTTCTTCTCAAGCTCTGCCTTCTCCATCTCTTTCTCCTTGATCTTTTCTTCTAATTCTGTGATCTGATCGAGCATCTTGCCCTTCTCACTCTCACTTAATGCAGCCTGCTTAAGGAATACCGACTGTTTCTCGGCATTAAGTACGATTTCCTGTGCAGCAGCCTCTGCAAGAACAGTAGCGTTCTTGGAGTCTGCAATAATCTCCTTAGCTTCCTTAAGTTCAGCCTGGAGACCCTTGATCTGATCCTGGATATCGACAGACTGCTTGCTGTAATCCTCGTATTCTTTCTCGGCCTGATTCTTTTTCTTCTCGGAATCCTCAAGCTCTTTTCTTGCTTCTTTAAGTGTCTCGTCAAGATCCTTGCGTCTCTGATCTGCATCCTTCTGGAAGTTCTCAATCTCAGCATTGAGCTCATCGCGCTTAGCCATTGCTGCTTCAGCTTCAGTCATAACGAGCTTGGCCTTCTCAGTCATGTCATCAAGTTCTGCCTGAGCCTGCTTATTGCGCTCTTCGAGCTGAATGATGATCTGGTCTCTTTCAGCCTGAGCTTCCGCAATGAGTTTCTCTTTCTCGGCATTTGCTATGTCTCTGTCACGCTCTGCATCAGCCTTCATCTTGAGGGCTTCAGCTGCCTGCTTCTCTGAAAGCTTCTTATGCTCTTCAGTAAGTCTTGCCTTTTCCTTCTCAAAATCTTCGGTAAGTTTTGTCTTTTCCTTCTCGAAATCTTCGTTGAGCTTCGTGATCTTAGCCTCTGCAGCCTTGATCTCCTTTTCCTTCTCAGCCTTGATCTTGTCGGCATTGTCCATCATGCTCTGGACTTCTTTTGCCTGTGCGATCAATTCGTCTCTCTTCGCAAGAGCTTCGCCGTATTCCTTCTCAACCTGGGCTGCGAGCTGTTCGGTCTGCTTTTGTGTCTCTTCGTAAATCTTCTCCTGCTCGATCTTGGCAGCAGCGATAAGGTCATCGTGTTCCTTCTGGGACTTCTTCTTGGCTTCAGCCATCATCTCGTTGGCTTCTTTGCGGAGAGCATCTCTCTTATCACGTGCTTCGATAACTTCGTCGCGGATAGTATCTACGGATTTCTCCAATGCTTCCTGCTCAGCAAGCTTTTTCTTCTGGTATGTTGTGAATTCCTTATCGAGCTTTGCCTTCTCGGTCTCGAACTGCTCTTCCATGGTAGCATAGTCACGCTTAAGCTTTTCTAACGCCTCGAGGATTCTCTTCTCTTCTTCGGAACGCTTTGCTTCTGCACGGGCTATATTATCCTGCTGCTTCTGCTCAAGGATCTTCTTTGCTTCGGCTGCTGCCTCGTCGTTGTTACCCTGGGAAGCCTTTTGGAAATCGTATTTGCACATTGAGCAGCGGGCAACATTGTCACCCATCATTACGCCGCAAACCGGACATCTCTTCATAACTTTGGTTCTCCTAAAAAGCGCACGAAAACATTCGCACGCAAAGATTATATGCGCCTATTATATACCAGGGCGTGTTAAATTATTTACTTTTCTTAAGGGAATTTTATAAATTTTTAGTTAACTTTAACGAGACGCAGAGTTTGCAAAGGCTTTTTTTGTATGCGTTGTCATATCTAAACACCGGTAACCCTTCTTTATAATTAGCATAATTTCTCTAAGGAGGGGTAAAATGCACCGTTTTATCACAAAAGCAGTCGTTACTGCATCTGCGCTCTGCCTTACAGTCGCAGCACTCGCAGGATGCACCAGGAAGCCTGACGCAGCCAACAACAATGCTGTTGTCGGAATTACACAGGAACCCGGCATTTTCGATCCGCACACTGTAGTTGCCGCAGGCGATAAAGAGATCCTTTTCAATGTATATGAGGGACTTTTCAAGTACGATTACGAAGGCAATCTCAATCCCTGTCTTGCAACAGACGTTGAGATCTCTTCAGACGCATCTGTATATACATTCACGATCAGAGATGGTGTTAAGTTCCACGACGGATCCGATCTTGATGCAGGAGACGTTGTCTATTCTCTCAAGCGTGCAGCAGGACTTCTCGATACCCAGGACGGCACAGCTCTCGTAAGCGAACTCGATCCCGTCAAGGACGTCACGATCGCTTCTGACGGCCGCGTTGAGGTCACTCTTGAGTCTCCCAGCACAGAGCTTATGTGCTACTTCACAACGGGAATCATTCCCAAAGGTTACGATAACTGCCAGGCAGCTCCCGTAGGAACAGGCCCTTTCAAATTCGTGTCTTATACTCCCGGCCAGAGCGTTGTCCTTGTTAAGAATGAAGACTACTGGGTACATGGCCTTCCTTACCTTGATAATGTTACTTTCAAGGTTTGCGCTGACATGGATGCAGGCCTTACAGAGCTTGCAGCAGGAAGCATCGACATCTTCCCTTACCTCACACCTGACCGTGTAAGCCAGCTTGATTCAGCTAAATTCAACGTTTTGTCCAACGGTTCAAACATGGTCCAGATCTTCGCACTCAACAATGCAGTTGAGCCCCTCAACAATTTAAAGGTACGTCAGGCTATCAACTATGCTGTAAACAGAGAAGACATTATCTCCGTAACAATGGACGGCACCAGTGTTGAACTTGCAACAGCAATGAGCCCTGCAATGGGAAGCTATTACGATTCTTCACTTGACGGAACTTTTGACCAGGATCTCGAAAAGGCTAAGTCACTCATGGCTGAAGCAGGCTACGAGAACGGCTTTGATCTCACATGCACCGTTCCTTCAAACTACCTGATCCACGTAAATACAGCAGTTGAGCTCGCTTCCGAACTTAAGGCGATCGGCATCAACCTTGAGATCAAGCAGGTAGACTGGGGAACATGGCTTGAGCAGGTTTATAAGGGACGTCAGTATGAGACAACAGTTATTGCACTCACCAGTTCTTATGCACCTTACGACGTTCTTGAGCGTTACCAGTCAACATCTGACGGCAACTTCATCAACTACTCCAACAGCGAAGTAGATAAGCTCATGGCACAGATCCCTCTTACGGCAGATAACGACGAGAGAACTGAGCTTTACCACCAGGTATTGGGCCTTCTCACAGCTGATGCATGCTCCGTTTACCTTCAGGATCCCACAACGATTACTGCGGTATCCACAAGACTTGAAGGTTACCACGTATATCCTATGTATGTTCAGGATATGTCACAGGTAAAGCTTGCAGGCAACTGATAAGTATAAGAGTTAAATGGTTAAAGGCTGTCTCAATTGTATGAGGCAGCCTTTATTCTTTTTGCTTTATATTGAAAAGCATTTATAATAATCTTCTATTTATAGAATCTAGAGATTGGGGAGAATGGGGTTTGAAGAGCAAAGCCGGATACTTTATCGGTAAATTCATTGAACTCATACTGACACTTTTCGTAGTGTCATTGCTCGTTTTTGCTGCCTTCTCGATCATCCCGGGCGATGCCGCAAGAATAATGCTCGGTCCCAATGCTTCCGAAGCACAGGTAAACCTGCTCCGTGCACAGATGGGCCTTGATAAACCCCTTATCGCAAGATACGGTTCCTGGCTTTTGGGCATCATCACGTTCAATCCCGGAACATCCTATGCATTTAACATAAGCGTATCAGAGCTCATCAGCCAGAGGCTTCCGGTAACTATTGGAATGAGCGCGATCGCCATGCTCATGGTGATCATCATCTCATATCCCCTTGCAGTCGTAAGTGCCCGTAAACCGGGCCGTCTGGGCGACCAGATATGCTCCGTCATCGGTCATATCCTTTTCGCAATTCCGCCTTATGCCGCATCGCTCCTGCTAATCCTTCTGGCAGGATCCGTCTTCTCGCTCATAACAGTAGGAAACTACGTAAGTCCCTCCGATGACTTTTTGGGATATGTGGGCTGTCTCCTGCTGCCGTCTTTTGCCATTGCACTTCCGAAGATCGCAATGAGCTTTAAGTTCCTGAGATCTTCCATAATCGAGCAGCGCACATCAGACTACGTCCGCACATCAAAGAGCCACGGCCTTTCGGACCTTAAGATCCTCGTGCGCCATGTTCTCCCGAATTCAAATGTCTCGTCGATCACGATTATTTCAATAATCCTCTCAGACATCCTGGGCGGAAGTCTCATAGTAGAGCAGGTCTTCAATCTTCCGGGATTGGGACGTCTCCTCCTGATGGCAATAGACCGCCGTGATTTCCCGCTCCTGTCAGGAATAGTCTTCTACCTGGCATTCATAACGGTCATCCTTTACTTCCTTTCCGACATCGCCGCAAGCATTGCCGATCCGAGGATCAGGTTGAAGTAAGGAGGTTCGCGCAAGTGTCACAGGGAATAAAGAACAAGGCAAACAGATCACCTGAAGCATCCGCTTTTTACACAGTGGGCATCATTCTTCTGGGCATTGTCGTGATCTCATTCATAGTCTCGCTCTTCTGGACACCCTACGAGCCGGATGCAACAAGTGCGGCTTCAAAGCTGATGGCACCATGCCTTGAGCACCCGTTCGGAACAGACAATCTCGGAAGAGACGTGCTTTCCAGAGTTATGTCCGCATCAAAATATACAATATTCATATCTGCCGCAGGCGTCGCTATTGCGCTTATTCTCGGCACCGTTGCAGGCATCCCTGCAGGCTATTTCGGCGGAATCACCGACAGGGGGATAATGCTTTTGGGCAACAGCATCATGTGCTTCCCGGGTATCCTTCTGGCACTTGTCGCAGTAGCGGTTTTCGGACCTTCAGTAACGAACGTTATCTGGGCTTTGGGACTTGTTTTCGCGCCGACCTTTGCGAGAGTCTGCAGAGTCGGAACGATGGAAATAAAGGAATTGGATTATATAACGCACGCGCGCGTAATGGGTGTTAAACCAGCCCGCATAATGACGTTCCACATCTTCCCGAACCTTGTGGGGCAGCTCCTTCCGGCCACCGTCATAGGCCTTGCCAACATGACGCTTTTCGAATCCGGAATGAGCTATCTGGGACTCGGCGTACAACCGCCTGAAGCATCCTACGGAAAAATGCTCTCTGAAGCCCAGGCTTATGTCCGCGTGGCACCCTGGCTCGTCATCTTCCCCGCGCTCATGCTGATTTTCTATATTCTCGGCCTCTACTTCGTATCAGAGGGACTCCGTGTCAGCCTCTCGAAAGGAGGCAAGTGATGCCGCGTCATATACACATCGTTAAAGTACATCACCTGACTCTCTCTTTCCCGACGCGCAAGGATCCCAATCCGAAGCCCGTTCTTGACGATGTCGACTTCGGCATCAGAGACGGTGAGATCTTAGGCCTCATCGGTAACTCCGGCAGCGGAAAGACCATGACATCTCTTGCGATCGCAGGTCTTCTTCCTGAAGCCGCATCCATTACTTCCGGCTCGATCAAATTTGCCGGCAAGGATCTTCTTGGCATGAACCCCAAGACAAGACGTGCGATGCTCGGCAAAGACATCGGCATGATCTTCCAGGAGCCTTCGACGGCATTAGACCCTCTCATGACATGCGGCAAGCAGTTAGAAGAAGTCCTTACGGCACATAAAGACTCAGCAACGACTCCGGAGCAGCGCCACAAGGCAATCGTCGAAATGCTTGAGACAGTTGGCTTTACAAACGCCGAAGAGATCTGCGGACGTTATCCCCACCAGCTTTCAGGCGGCCAGCGTCAGAGAGTCCTCATCGCAGGAGCAGCACTCCTCAAACCGCGCCTTCTCATCTGCGACGAACCGACTTCATCACTTGATACGGTAACTACGGTATCAATACTGGCTCTTCTCAAAGACCTGTGCCACAAGCTTCACATGACGATCCTTTTCATCTCTCATGACCTGTCAGCCGTAAGAGGTTTCTGCGACCGCGTCATGGTAATGAAAGACGGTAAGATAATCGACAAGGATACAGCTTCAGACATCCTGAGCAATCCGAAAAACACTTATACGGCAGAACTTCTCACTAACGCAAGACTCGACACGAGGCTGCTAGGCTTTGAGCCTGCAACAGTCGACTACTCAAAAAGTCCCGTCCTCACGGCAAAAGACATAACCGCAGGCTACGGCAGATCTTTATTTGAGCGCGCGAAGAACAGATCCGCTGACAACAACATCCTTCACGATGTATCACTAGAAGTATTCCCCAATGAGATTCTGGGTCTCATCGGAGGTTCCGGCAGCGGCAAAACGACGCTCATCAGATCTCTCCTGGGTCTCCTGCCTCATTCGGGCACGGTCAACATAAAAAGTACAAGCGTCGGCGCGATCTTCCAGGATCCCGTATCCTGCCTGAACCCTGCCCACACGATCAAGTGGCACATGGAAGAAGCTTTAAGGGCTTCCGGAAAAGCGAAAACAATTTCCGGCACAGGCTCAAGAGCCGAAAGAAAAGCCAAGGCTCTCGCCAGAATAACTGCTGTTCTTGAAGAATGCGGCCTCGGCGAGAAATACCTCATGCGCCACCCCAAAGAACTCTCGGGCGGTCAGCGCCAGCGTGTCGCAATCGCAATGTGTCTTATCCAGGAACCTGCCCTCATCATCGCAGATGAGCCGTTCTCATCTTTGGATGCAAGCTCATCAGCAGAACTCTTAAAGCTCATGACGGACATCAACAGGGAACGCAGCACTGCATTCCTTCTCATCACTCACAACATTCACATCGTAAGGCAGATATGTCCCCGCGTCATCGTAATGGACAGCGGAAAGATCTGCGAAGAAGGGATCACTACAGAAGTCCTGACAAATCCCAAATCAGAATGCACCGCTGCCCTTCTTGAAGCAGAGCGCCGGATCCACGGTATCTGATCCTTTTTCTCTCCAAAGTAAGAAAGGCTGCTCCGAAGAGCAGCCCATCTCAAGGGTGATCTATATAAAGTGATGTCACTTTATGGCTGAATCTTATGTTCCCTTCATTACTATTTCGGAAACATATATTTGATCTGCTTGTTCTTGTGTCATTGGTGTCCATTGGGGATTCCAAATTGACAGATTACTCGGATTATTTCCATTAAAATTTATTCTGTAATATCCATCACCTAAATCAGTTACAACACCCTGATTATAGTTTCCGAATTCTAGTCCATCCGGTATATGGAATACTACCGAATCAACATTTCCAGGATACTGGATCTGAATGTTATTTGATCCTGCTCCACCGCTATTAACTACAACACCCGGAGCATAACTGCCGGCACTTGGAGCTGTATAAATAGCACCATTTGAATAACTGGGTCTGGAGCTTACAAAATCGTCAGGATATGAACTGTAATCAATATCATCACTCGGCGCAGTTGTAGGCTTAGGTGTAGGCGTAGGTGTATTTGTAGGTGTAGGCGTAGGTGTATTTGTCGGCGTAGGTGTAGGTGAGTTCTTATTACCCGGCTGATTATTTACAGGACCGCCACCGTTTTCTTCTTCATCTTCACCGTCATCTTCATCTTCATCGTCTTCATCGTCTTCATCATCTTCATCTTCTTCACCATCAGGAGTGTATTCCTGAATAGGTGTGAAATTAGGATCTGCTTTTAAATGTTCAATTTCATTTCTTGCATCAACTTCGAAATTGTCTCCATTGTGCTGTATGAGCTCGTTGCGTGCATCGTTTGCACGTGTCAGAGTAACCGTAACACCGAGGAATGCAGCACCGGCAACAATTACGATTATCGCAACAACAACTTTGTTTCAAAGCAAGGTCAACCCTCTTCTGCTCTTTCTAATTTTTGTCATATAGATCACACTCCCTTGTATCAAGCATAATTTTCTAGCTGATAATCAAATTATAATGGACACAATTTTGACAATTCAATCTCTAAGTTATTGAATTTATAAGCATGTTTTAAACAATATGTAACAAAGGATTAAACGGTTTTTTTCGAAATGATCTTTTGTGCTTCAGTCATCAAAAATTCTTTGGAATTCGGGCATTTCTCCTCAAGGTAGCTGTTAAAAACCTCCAATAAAATCTCACCAATTTCAGGTCCCTCTTTTACACCCAAAGAAATAATATCTTTTCCATCGATATCCAGGTCTTTTACTTTGAAAACCGCACCGGCATTTTTCAATTCTTCAGATATTAAATTCAGTTCTTCAAGTCTCCTGATCCGGCTTTGACCCAAAGGAGAATGCGCAAGGATATCTGCTCTCTGAAGAATCTTAAGCTTATTCAGGATCTCTTCAGGATACATGCTCATAAACTTGTGGACCTGAATCCTGTCAGGTTTTATATAAGTATCATGAAGTCTAACGAGAAGACAAACGTCGGTTATGTATTGCTTCGGACACTTAAGCTCATTAAGGACTCTCAGGGTGATCTCCTCGCTGACACGGGGATGGCCTTTCATGTGACCCACGCCGTCTTCATCTAATCTGAAACAAGCGGGCTTGCCCAGATCATGGAAAAGCGCAGCCATTGCAAGTTCGGGATCGCGCCCTTCACCTTCAACATATGGAATATGTTCCAGCACATCCAGCGTATGCTCAAGAACATCTCTGTCATGGTATTTCGAATGCTGTTCAAATCCTTTGCATTCGCCTATCTCAGGAACGATCACACTTAATACTCCGCATCCTGTCCTGATTGCGTGGGAAGCATATTTTCCTGTAACTATTCCGGTAAGTTCCGTTGCGATACGCTCGCCTGATATCTTCTTCAATTCATAAGCATGGGTCTCCATTGCGCGAAGCGTATCAGGCTCTATCTCAAAGCCGAGTCTGGAACAGAACCTTATTGCCCTGAGGATCCTGAGCGCATCCTCATGAAAGCGTTCATCGGGATTGCCTACAGCACGGATAAGTTTTTGGGAGCAGTCTTCCTGTCCGCCTTCCGGATCGTAGATCTTTCCTTCGGAATCCATATACATGGCGTTGATCGTGAAATCCCTACGTCTGACGTCTTCCTCTATCGTAGTCTTGAAAACGACTTCGTCAGGTCTTCTCATGTCAGAGTACGATCCGTCTTCCCTGAAGGTCGTAACCTCGACATCCCCTTCGGAAGTAACGGCCGTAACCGTGCCGTGCTTTGCGGCATTGTCGTAATAGTTGATTCCGGCCTTCTCGAAAATGCCTATGGTCTCATCCGGCTTGGCGGATGTCGCTATGTCGTAGTCGTGGGGAGTCTTTCCTAAAACGATATCACGTACGGCACCGCCGGCCACAAATGCTTTATGACCGGAGGATTCAATCAGTCTGAGTATCTCGGATACATATGGCGGAATCCTTCCCGCCGTAGATGAATCGTTGTTTAACATAACTTAATTATAATGCGAATCGTCACATTCTTGAAATAATTTAAGCATAGTAGTTTGGATATAATTATTGTGTTTATTTATAAATGTGCTTTTCGCGAGGAGGGATAATATGGTCTTTACAAGAAAACCTTACCGGATCGATTCTGTCTATTATGAGGACAACACACTTAAGATCGGCTGTGAATGTCAGGAGTATTCCGCGGCTCTCACAGGCGGCAAGGGTGCTTTCCGAGATACGAAGGGAAGAATGACCATCTCGGTCTTTTCGCCTGCAAATAACATTATCACGGTTAAAGTGACAAACCACCAGTCAACTCCCCGTTCCAAGGGTACTTCCGCGATCGAACTGGTTCCCGCGACAGGCACACTTGACGATCTTGGAGATATCCTTGCGTTCAAAACAGGTCATCTCGAAGCACATATAAACAAAAAAACCTTTTCCGTCAAATTCATTTATTGCGGAAACGAACTCTGCAGCCAGACAGCAAATATGCCGGTCTTCTATAAGACCTCCTCAGGTACTGAAAACAATTTCATGTTAGCTTCCGATGCATGCACCGGCGCTTCATTTAATCTTGGTTCAAGAGAACTGATCTACGGTCTTGGCAGCGCCGGATCTTCCATCGTAAGAAACGGACAGATAGTTAAATGCAATATTGCTGACAGCAGACCCGGAACGGGATTCGTTCCCTTTATCCTTTCAGATTCCAAATACGGTCTGTACGTAAATTCGAACCGTCCCATTACTTTCGATGTCGGTTCAGACAACGGTAAACTCAGCTTTGAAGCAGAAAGCGAAGAAGTTGAATACAGCATTATTGCAGGTGATACCCTTACAGAGATCCTTGAGATCTTCAGCCAGCTTGGCGGCCGTACACCTGCCCTTTCATATACCACTGCAGGAATCTCACTTGCCCTGGACGACGATTATACACTGACGGCACAGGGCATCATCGATGCATTAAGGGCTGCCAAAAATTCAGGAGCAGCTGTAAGCGAGATCTGGCTTGGCAATTCATGGCATCCTGATTACGCACCATATGGTTTCACATGGGATACAGTAAGATTCCCTGACCCTGTCGGATTTGCCAGAACAGCATCTGATCTCGGTGTCAGCATCGGTATTTCCATCAATCCTTTCATCTCGGAAAGAGCACCTGAATATTCAGATCTTTTAGATGCAGGCTATTTCATTTCCTCACCTGACGGAAATGCAGTTCTCTGTGATGCTGACAAGGGCGGCGTCGCGCTTCTTGACCTTAATGTTCCTGATGCAAGAAGCTGGTTCATCAATGCATGTTCAAATCTCGCAAGAGACGGCTTCTCTATTTTTGAATCCAACTTCACGAATTCACTTTCCTGCAC
>X410_Impala__coassemble_229_pt1 | contig 11644 bp, 9 predicted proteins | sample X410_Impala__metabat2_low_PE_001 | metagenome-assembled genome bin X410_Impala | reverse complement strand
AACAAGACGAAGTTATTCGGTATGGCACTGCCATTCTTGAGCAAGCTTTTCATGAAAGAAGCCGAGCAGGTGCCTTTCAAGGCAATGCCCGCAAAACTCATATCTCTGTCCGCATCAACACAGGTTCCCCAAGCGGGAGCTGCAACAAAGATCGCTGCATCAGCAGCAAAGAAAGGAACAGGGATAATGTTTAATAAAGTAATCATTGCATCAATTGCATCAGCAGTAGCAGTCGTTGGTATCGTAGCAGGAGTCGTTGTTTATATGAAACGCGAAAACGTTCCTGCAGCAGAAGAGACAACCGTAACTACAGAAGTAACGGAAACGGAAAATGGCACAGTTGTTTCCGAAACAACTGGCGCTGATTCTTCAGAGACGACCGCAGCAGCTTTAGATCCCGCAGCTCTCAGCAGCAGGACCATGAGAGAACTGACAGACGATGATCTGATCATCAATTTGGGCAGCAGTACAGTCTATATGGGCGGAAGCCTTCAGGCTACTGTAGTTAACGGAACTGTAAGAGCAGGTGATGAAGTCAGGCTGGTTGGTCCGGCATTTGAAGTCTATTCTGATTATTTGGGCGGTGTGGATCATATCACGACTACCGTCACGGAGATGGGCACTTACCCTGCAGGCGACCGTGAGCCGCTTGATGTTGCAACGGCCGGCGATGAGATCCTGATCAAGTTTGACGGGCTTGACACAAATGATGCAGTATTCTCGAGTATGGTTGTCATCAGGGAAGATTCCGATCTGACCGATGATGCTATCGGAGTAAAAGTAACCGCAACTTTAGCAGATGGAGCGGATTGGCCTGTGGATCCGGATGACAGCATAAGTGTTGACTTCCTTTATGGTGACTTCGGTCCTGAAGGGAATTCAACAGCTACTGCTGCAGGTTGTTATGATGCAACTGCGACACTTCTTGATCGTGACGGGGATACGGTGACACTGCTTATTAAGTTCAACGACTACCATTATCTTGCCGCTCCGGGTCTGAACTGCAAGGTGTCTTACATCAGCATCCAATGGGCCAGCGGCACCATCGATGTGGTCTATCTCGAGGAAAATTGATTTTAGTGCACTAAAGACAAACCGGAAATCGTACAGATATTTCCGGTTTGTTTATTCTGTCCATCCGATTTATATGGACGGGAATATCAAATGATAAATATAATTTAGGTGTACAAGGAACTGGCGCCAGTCCTGGGAATCAAGCCTTCGGAATAGGGCTTTTCGGGAATAAGGGAGGGAACTGAAATGCCGCCTTCAAAGAAGAGTACATCTACACATTATGATTCAGGGAGCAGCAGAAGCCACAGCTCAGGCGGACGCAGAAGCTCAGGCAGACTCACGATCTTCGACCTGCTCATCAGGCTTCCCATTGCCATTCTCGTGCTCGGATTCATGGGTTTTTATCTCCTGTCCGGTGCAACGATGGATGTCAATAAGTTCAAGCAGACATTAAGCAGGATTCCTGAGTTCCCGAAATTCGTTCAGGAGCAGATGGAGAAGAAGGCTGAGGCCAGAGCTGAGTACGAAGCTACAGTCGTTCAGGACAGCTACTATGTAAAGTCTATCGGCCGTTACTGCGACTGGGATCCGGACAATGAATGGTACTACGATCCCGTCACGGACTGCTATTTCTGGTACAACGACACGACCAAGACTCATACATGGCAGTACTGGTACGAGGACATCTCATCCGACTACGGTGATTACGGCTGGATGGAATGGGATTCATCAGAGCAGCAGTGGTACATCGAAGTGTCTGACGGAGAGTTCATCGAACTGCCTTCCAAGTACGACACAAGCAATCTGTGGCACGTTGAATAAACGGCTGCAAACCAAGTTAGTTATTTCCGCAAATATGGAAAAGGGATAGAAAAGCGCCGGAGTGTTAGTGCTCCGGCGTGTTCGTTTATATGTGCTTTTTGTTTCTCTAAAAGCCTAAGTTATACGCGGCCGAATCCGACTGCTTTTCTGACGAGCTCGTACTTCTCTTTTGCGATCTCGTTTGTGTAATCACGGCCTGCATCAAGGATGTCATCGATCATGCCGCTTGCGAGTACTTCGTTGTACTTCTCCTGGAAGGGAACGACCTTCTCAACAACGGCATCGGCAACGGCCTTCTTGAGGTCACCGTATCCGCCGCCTTCGAATTTGGCGACTGCATCTTCGATCTCGCATCCGGAGAATACGGAGTAGATCGTAAGAAGGTTGGATACGCCGGGCTTCTCGTCTTCGTCGAACTTGATGATGCCGTCTGAATCTGTAACTGCTGACATGATCTTCTTTCTGATAGTCTTTTCGGGATCGGAAAGGAAGACGGATGCCTTCGGGTTATCGGTGGACTTGCTCATCTTCTGGTTAGGGTTCTGAAGATCACGGATCTTGGCGCCTACTGTAGGGATGAGCGGCTCAGGGATCTTAAACATCTCGCCGTAACGGTTGTTGAATCTGATCGCAAGGTTTCTTGCAAGCTCAACGTGCTGCTTCTGGTCGATGCCTGTAGGAACGTACTTAGGATCGTAAAGCAGGATGTCTGCTGCCATGAGGTCAGGATATGTAACAAGGCCTTCCGTGAAAGTCTCGTGAAGAGCGGACTTAGCCTTGAACTGATGCATTCTGGTCAGGTCGCCGTGAGGTGTGTGGCATTCGAATATCCAGGACAGATTTGCGTGATAGAGATTCTCCGACTGAATGTAGATGTGCATGTTCTCAAGGTTGGGATCGACGCCGCATGCGATGTACATTGCGATGGCGTTGATGATGTTCCTGTGGAGAGCATCAGGATCCTGGGGAACCGTGATAGCGTGCATGTCAGGGACGAAGAGGAATGTCTCATAGTCTTTCTGATAGTTAACGATCTGTGAGATTCCGCCTGCGTAATTTCCGATCGTAAGTGAACCGCTGGGCTGAAGGCCCGTAAGTAATCTGTCCATATTAAACCTCCATTGTCATTAAGACGCTTAATCTTATCACGATGTAATATAATTTACAAAGAAAGAGAGGACTATAATTTGCTTTATATTCTTACGGCACTTAAATGTGAAGCAGCAGCGCTGGGAGGACTTCCCGGCGAAGTTATAGTCACGGGCGTAGGCGGGCGCGTTGTTGACCTCATCGAAAAGCTGGACCTTAAGCCTGACGACTGCGTGTTAAATGTCGGCGTCTGTGCCGGAACTGAAAAGGGCGAAGGCTACCTTGTAAACCAGGTTATCTCACTTGCGAGTGGCCGACGTTTTTATCCCGATATTCTTTTCGAGTCAGGCGCGAAAGAGATGACTCTCACGACTTCTCCTGAGATAGTAACCACAGTCGAAGAGGGCATGCTCTACGACATGGAAACGGGCCTTATCTGCGATACTGTTTTGAAGAAGATACCGCCGTCGAACCTTGCGATCTACAAAGTCGTTTCAGACAGCGGCGATAAATTCCCGACTGCAAATGAAGTTACAGCACTCATAAGAGCGCATGTGGATGAGATTAAAAAGATCGCGGATTGTCTTGTCAGTCAGGGCAGTGCGGAGTCTTATGAATTCCTGCCGGAGTCAGTTGCGGATGAGTTAAGGCTCACCCAGTATATGAGAAATGAATTAAAAGACATAGAGCATTACTGTGCAGTGTCCGGCAAGAAAGAATTGCTGCTCGGACTCCTCGATAAGATGCGCGAAGAAGGCAGGCTCCCTGTTAAGGAGAAGAAGGCCGGAAGGGAGGTGCTCGATGAGATTTACTCATGTATACGTTGAGGAAAGAGCAAGAGAGTACCCGCTGACGGAGGAAATCCTTTCCAAGCTTTCCGGTGCGAATGTCATTCCGATAAAACACTACAAGGATGTTTTCGACAGGAAGAGGCAGAATGCTGTCCTTCAAAGAGAACACAAGGCGCTAATAATCGCGGTGCGTGACGGCAACAGGATCTTTAAGGGCGCGCCCGTCTGCCAGTCTTTTGGTAATAAGAATTTTTATTATTCAAGTTCCATGATGAACTGCCCGTTCGACTGCGAGTACTGCTACCTTAAGGGTATGTATCCGTCGAGCAACATGGTCGTGTTCGTTAACCTTGAAGATTACCGCGCTGACGTTGAGGAGAAACTCAGGGAAGGGTCGATGTATGTCTGCGCTTCCTACGATACTGATCTTCTGGCGATGAACGGACTTACGGGCCATGCGGACTTCTGGAAAGAACTTGCTTTGGCACACGACGATCTTCTGGTCGAGCTAAGGACCAAAGCTGCAGTCGAGATAAAAGAGAACATATCGAACGTCATCTATGCGTTCACTCTGTCACCTGATGAAGTGGTGTCCCGTTATGAAAGATTCACCGCTCCCATGAAGACGCGCATCAGTGCTGCTTCGACTGCGATAGAGAACGGCGCGAAGGTCAGGCTTTGCTTTGATCCGATCATCAAGATTCCTGAGTGGGAATCTGCATACAAAAGATTGGTTGATGAGACGGCTTTAGCGATCGACTTTTCGAAGCTTACCGATGTCAGTGTCGGCACGTTCAGGATCTCAGCCGATTACCTGACCAAGATGAGGAAGGCGTATCCCGGTTCGGAGCTGGCATGGTATCCTTATGTTGTAAAGGAAGGGGTTGCCCAGTACGAACCTGAGACCGACGGCGACATGCAGGAATTCGTCTGCGGACTCATCGGGGAACACATAGGAAGGGAGAAGATATTCACATGGAACTGAAGACTGCCATAGTTACCGGAGCATCTTCCGGAATCGGACTTGCCATCTCAAAAATGCTTGCCGACGAAGGCTACAAAGTCTACGGCATCGGAAGGGTCTTCCCCGAAGGCTGTGACTTTTTCGAAAAGCGCATGTCGTTAGACTTAAGAGACACGGACATCCTCCTTAAAAAGATTTCAGGCATAAAGAGAGTCGACCTTCTGGTCAATGCTGCGGGCAGTGCGTTCTACGGACTTGCCGAGTTCAATACTCCCGAACAGATACAGGATATGTGCAGGGTAGACCTGGAAGCTCCCATGATTCTGACATCAGCTTTGCTCCCCAAACTCAAGGATGTGAGGGGCATGGTTATTAACATCGCATCCGTTACTTCAACACGCATCAATACACATGGCGCGGTTTACGGTGCACTGAAAGCCGGACTCAGAAGTTACGGCAGAAGCCTTTATGAGGAAGTCCGCAAAACGGGTGTGCGTGTAGTCACAGTCTGTCCGGATCTTACGGCCGGCACCAAGCTCTACAGGAATGCCGACTTCAAGCCTTCCGAAGCTGACGGCTGCTTCCTCGTTCCTGAAGACACCGCCGAGTGCGTCAGGGACATCATCAACATGAGAGAGGGCGCTGTTGTGACTGAGGTCGAGGTAAGGCCCCAGTTCAACAGGATCGAGAAAAAGCCGAAATAATAGTTGTTTATTTTTAATTTATAAGAGGAGCGGGTCCGCCTTGGTCTGCTCCTTTTTTGTCCCATATATATGGGTACAAGATCTTGTGGTCAGGGGTCGGTTTTGGGGACAGGAAATATTACATTTTCGAACCCGGGAGGGGGTAAAAATTGATAAAAAAGTCTTGAAACCCTATTGTTTGTCAACTTTTCGTGCTTTTATTACAGTCGCGTTACAGGCACAATATATTGTGATTTGCTGTTGACACAACCACAACATATGGGTAATCTGTAAGAGCGTTTTGAGAAATCCGAAGCGCATTCGCACCTATTTTCAATTCATAAGCGAGGTATTTGGGTATGATCATCGGCGGACTTCAGAAGTTGACTCTTTTGGACTTCCCCGGGACGGTAGCTTGTACGGTTTTTACGGTCGGCTGCAATCTGAGATGCCCTTTCTGCCACAACCCGGACCTGGTGAACAATCCCCCGGAAGACCTGAGGATGAGCGAGGAAGATTTTTTCGCGTTCCTTAAGAAAAGACAGGGGATCCTGGACGGGGTTGCCATCACAGGCGGCGAACCGCTTCTGCATTCTGACATCGGTGAGTTTATCGCAAAGATCAAGTCGATGGGTTACAAGGTAAAACTTGATACCAACGGCACGTTCCCTGACAGGCTGGAGAAGATCCTGGCCGAAGGCAACGTCGATTACGTGGCGATGGACCTCAAGAACACCTTTGACAAATATGCGGAAACAGTCGGTATCAAAAACTTCGATGTCGAGCTCATAAAGCGAAGCATCAGGCTGATACAGGAAAGCGGCGTTGCACATGAGTTCAGGACTACAGTGGTAGCGCCTCTTCACGAAGCGGGCGATTTCGATCAGATCGCGAAGCAGGTGGAAGGATCTGAGAATTACTTCCTCCAGAACTTCGTAGATTCGGGAAATCTCCTGAATGGTGAAGGTCTTGGCGAGATGCCTCACGAAGAGTTGGAAAAAGCTTTGGATAATGCGAAGAAAATAATACCGCAATCAAAGATACGCGGAGAGAGTTAAGGAGAGGAACATGTATCAAATCATCAAGAGAGACGGCAAAGTCGTAGACTTTGACTTAAGCAAGATCTCGGGAGCCATTGAGAAGGCTTTCGTTGCACAGAACAGAGAGTATAATTCACAGATCATCGATATGCTCGCTTTGAATGCCGTATCCGACTGCGAGAAGAAGGCAGTTGACGGCAAGGTAGACGTTGAGTCCATCCAGGACAGCGTCGAGGTTACGCTCCAGAAGATGGGTTACGATGATGTAGCTAAGGCTTACATCCTTTATCGTGCACAGCGCGAAAAGATCCGTAACATGAACTCTGCTCTCTTGAACTACAAGAGCCTCGTTGACAGCTACGTTAAGGTTGAAGACTGGCGTGTTAAAGAGAACTCCACAGTTACATATTCCGTAGGCGGTCTCATCCTCTCCAACTCCGGCGCTATCACAGCAAATTACTGGCTCTCTGAGATCTATGACAAAGAGATCGCAGATGCGCACAGAAATGCTGATATCCATATTCACGATCTTTCCATGCTCACAGGTTACTGTGCAGGATGGTCACTGAAGCAGCTCATCCAGGAAGGTTTGGGCGGCATCACAGGTAAGATCACATCTGCTCCTGCAAAGCACCTCTCCACACTTTGCAACCAGATGGTCAACTTCCTCGGCATCATGCAGAATGAGTGGGCAGGCGCTCAGGCTTTCTCCTCTTTCGACACATATCTCGCTCCTTTCGTAAAGATCGACAACCTTAGCTACAAGCAGGTTAAGCAGGACATCCAGTCTTTCATATACGGCGTTAACACACCTTCAAGATGGGGTACACAGAGCCCGTTCACAAACATCACTCTCGACTGGACAGTTCCGAATGACCTCGCTGAGCAGAACTGTATCGTAGGCGGCAAGGAAGTCGACTTCAAGTACAAGGATTGTAAGGCTGAGATGGACATGGTCAACAAGGCATTCATCGAGATCATGATCGAAGGTGACGCTAACGGCCGCGGATTCCAGTATCCTATCCCTACATATTCCATCACAAGAGATTTCGACTGGTCTGAGACAGAGAACAACAAGCTTCTTTTCGAGATGGCTGCAAAGTATGGTATCCCTTACTTCTCCAACTACATCAACTCCGACATGGAGCCTTCCGATGTACGTTCAATGTGCTGCCGTTTGAGACTCGACCTTCGTGAGCTCCGTAAGAAGTCAGGCGGATTCTTCGGTTCAGGTGAGTCCACAGGTTCCGTAGGCGTTGTTACTATCAACATCCCCCGTATCGCTTACCTTGCAACAGACGTTGATGACTTCTATAAGAGACTCGACCACCTCATGGATGTTTCTGCAAGATCACTCAAGATCAAGAGAAACACGATCACAAAGCTTCTCGAGGAAGGCCTCTATCCTTATACAAAGCACTACCTCGGAACATTCAACAACCACTTCTCCACGATTGGTCTTGTTGGTATGAACGAAGCAGGCCTCAACGCAAGATGGCTCAGAAAAGATCTCACTCACGAAGAGACACAGAAGTTCGCTGCTGACGTTCTCAACCACATGAGAGAGAAGCTCTCCGAATACCAGGAGAAGTACGGCGACCTCTATAACCTTGAGGCTACACCTGCAGAGTCCACAGCTTTCCGTCTTGCTAAGCATGACAAGGCTAAGTTCCCTGACATCATCACGGCAGATGATGCTTCCGGCGTATTCTATTACACCAACAGCTCACATCTCCCTGTCGGATATACATCAGACATCTTCGATGCATTGGACGTTCAGGATAACCTCCAGACACTCTATACATCAGGTACGGTATTCCACGCATTCTTGGGCGAGCGTCTCCCTGACTGGAAGGCTGCAGCATCTCTCGTAAGAAAGATTGCCGAGAACTACAGACTGCCTTACTACACAATGTCTCCTACATACTCCATCTGCTCCGTCCACGGATACCTCCCCGGCGAAGTCAAGGCTTGCCCTCACTGCGGCGGTCCTACAGAGACATACAGCCGTATCACAGGTTACTATCGTCCGGTCAAGAACTGGAACGACGGTAAGCTCCAGGAGTTCAAGGACAGAAAGACATACGACATCTGCAACTCTAACCTGAAGCCCAGAACGGCTACAGTTACCATCACAAAGCCAGAGGAGAAGGCAGCTTCTGATGTTGTGGACGGTGATGCACAGGTAACAAAGCCGATGCTCTTCACAACACACACATGCGCAAAGTGCAAGGCTGTTAAGGCTATGTTCGATGAGCAGCGCTTCGACTACGAACTCGTATATGCTGACGATGATCTTGACCTCGCTAAGCAGTTCGACATCGTAAATGTTCCTGTCCTCGTCATCCCTGAAGACGGCGGCGTTAAGAAGTACACAGACATCGGACCCATCAGAGATTACGTTAACGAATGCAAAGGCATTAAAGCTTAAGGATTGGTGTTAGAAGATATCAGGGCTGTCTCGGTTTTGAGGCAGCCCTTATTATTTTTGGAGATTAGGGGAGGAAGGATGGCTTTTAAGGCGGCAAATTATTTTTCGGTTACATTTGAAAAATTCCTCATGGAAATTTGAAAAGTAGTAGTACAATACGATTATTAACTTAGCGAGGGGACTGCTGTTATGGAAGATTTTTCATTTGAACAAAAAACTGAAAGAGAGCAGAACATCACCGCATTGTCAGCAATGAGCTTTGCTGATCTCAATGAAGAAGCCGAGCTCGACAAGGTCGATTTTGAGACCCTGATGGAAGAGATAAGAGTCAGCTGATAAGCCTTAAGTGCGGAACCATAGTTGATTAGAAAATAATGAGGGGCTATTGCCCCTTTTTTGATGGGTAGGGGTGCCGGGTTGTCCCACGAATCTCCGTAGAATACCGTGTTGCAAAAATGTCGATGTTTATATGGGGTTTTAGGCCGACAAAAAGTCGGAATTCTCGAAAATCCGACTAAATGTCGATGTTTTTACAGGTGTTTAGGCCGACAAAAATGCAACAGCTTCAGGCTTACAAAGAAATATCCACGCCAAACAGTGAATCATAGACGACGGAGTTAAGTTTGGTGTGAAGAGTTCTGATATCAAAAGGAATGTTATCAACATCATAAGTATAGAAGACATCCAGTTCAGGAAGCTGACCTGCGCCCGAATAATTATTGTAAGTTGTGGAGGTTTTGTCGGTTTTCTACGGTGAAATACCGACAAAAACCGAGAAACGCGAAAACGCAGCCGGGGATTGGGTTAATGGGTTATATGCACAATCGAAAACCGACAAAAGTATGCAAATACCGACTTACAAATCGCCAAAGTAGTTCTCATAATAAAAGCATAAAAATAATTTTATACATAAAAATATGTGTGCGGGCGGCACGCCCAAAGTGGAAAATGCAAGACAGGTGCATGGTTGTGTGCGCAGAAAACTCACCAATATGCACGCGGAGAATACTCTTAAACCGAAAACGGAGGTCTCATATGCTTAAGGATTTTGTTAAGGCTCAAAAGCCTGAAGATGAAGAATTTATCACAAGACTTGAAGAGGAGAGGGCGAAGCTTTTCGCAGCCCAGATGAAGATAAAGGAAGCGGGACTTCCCGTAATGGTTATTTTCGAGGGTTGGGGTGCGGCAGGAAAGGGCAGCGTATTAGGCAAGATCATCAAGAACATCGATCCGAGATTTTTCAGGGTCAAGACTTTCCCGAAGCCGACAAAGGAGGATCTGAGATATCCGTTCCTTTACAGGTATATGAAAGAGATCCCGGAGAAGGGTAAGTTCGCGTTCTACGATACCTTCTGGATGGAGGAGATCACGGACCTCCGGATGGAAGAGCTCCTGAGCGACAGCGAGTATGAGGAGAGGATCGATTCGATCAACAGGACGGAGAGGTCGCTTGTCGATAACGGTTATCTCGTCATGAAGTTCTTCTTCCAGATCGGTAAGAAGGAGCAGAAGGAACGTCTCGAAAAGCTTCTTGACGACAAGGATACGAAGTGGCGTGTCGATAAGGGCGACCTTTATGAGAACAAGCATTACGACGACTGCATTGAGGTTTACGACCAGTATCTCAAGGACACCAACAACCCGACGGCGCCTTGGTACATCATAGACAGTAAGGATAAGAAGTTTGCTGAGCTCCAGGTGCTCGAGTTCCTGAACCAGGGAATTGAGACGGCACTCAAGAACCACAATATTGCTGCGCCGATCCTGCAGAACACTTTTAAGCTCAAAAAGACTCCGCTTTTGAAAGAGGTAGAGCTTAAGGGTAAGGAGCTCACCGATGAGGAATACGACAAGCGTTTGGATGAATTGCAGGACGAGCTGAGAGATCTGCATAACAAGCTTTACAGAAAGAAGATCCCGGTCATCATCGCTTATGAAGGATGGGATGCTGCAGGCAAGGGCGGCAACATCAAGCGCATTACGGGTGCGCTCGATCCGAGAGGATATGAGGTGCTTCCGATCGCTAGTCCTGAGCCGCATGAGAAGGCAAGGCACTTCCTGTGGAGATTCTGGACGAGGCTTCCGAGAACGGGCCATGTTGCTATCTTCGACCGTACATGGTACGGCCGCGTAATGGTGGAGCGTATCGAAGGTTTCTGTTCGGAGAACGACTGGCAGCGCGCTTATAACGAGATCAATGAGTTCGAGAAGGAGCTCACCGATTGGGGCGCAGTCGTCATCAAGTTCTGGGTGCAGATCGACAAGAAGACCCAGCTCAAACGTTTCAAGGAGCGCCAGGCAAATCCCGAGAAGCAGTGGAAGATCACCGATGAGGACTGGCGTAACCGCGAGAAGTGGGACAAGTATGAATCCGCGATAGACGAGATGATAAAGAAGACTTCGACAGAATTCGCTCCGTGGTACATCCTGGAGTCGGTTGACAAGAAGTATGCGCGTATCAAGGCTCTTGAGATCGTGATCGACCGCATTAAGGAAGCTTGCGATAAGAACTGATAATTAACCACCGCCTCCCGGCCTGATCGCTTGGGAGGCGGTTTTCGTTGGGTGAGAATGACTGTTGCAAAATTTGTTTCCTGAAAATGCGTTTTCAGGAAACGTTTTTAGTAATTTGGCGGCATTTTACTATTTTTGTTTCCTAAAACAGCCGATTTAGGAAATATTTAGGAAACGGGGGCTTTTCGGCGCCTCGAAAAGCATTAGCCGCTGCTTTCCGGCATTACGAAAATCACATCAAGTGGGAAACCATCGCTCACGCACTCCGCTATGCCTCAAACAATCTTGTGCAAAAT
>X410_Impala__coassemble_224_pt1 | contig 11724 bp, 8 predicted proteins | sample X410_Impala__metabat2_low_PE_001 | metagenome-assembled genome bin X410_Impala | reverse complement strand
ATCTTAAAGTCGCCGGAATGAACGATGCGTCCGACGGGTGTGTTGATACAGAGCGCATATGAATCCGCGATAGAGTGGTTTACTCTGATGAACTCTGCGGAGAATGAATTGCCGAGGCGGATGATGTCGCCGTTCTTGCATGTCGAGAGCTTGATGCCTTCGAAAGGAACATTCTTATCCTGGAGCTTGAGCTTTATGAGCTCGATCGCCATCGTGCCGCCGAAAACAGGGCATTTGAACTCCCTTAAGAAATAGGGGAGAGAGCCGATGTGGTCCTCGTGTCCGTGTGTGATGAGGATTCCTCTGAGTTTTTCCTTGTTGCGTCTGATATATGTGAAATCAGGGATAACACAGTCGACGCCGGGCATATTCTCTTCAGGAAAGCTCATGCCGCAGTCGACTATTATGATGTCGTTATTATATTCAAATGCGGTCATGTTCTTGCCGATCTCGCCGATGCCACCCAAAGGTATTATCTTTACCGGATTCGTATTCTTATATTTCGGATCCTTATAACTGTGTCTTTTTGAATTGCTGCTCATAATCGTTCCTTCTATAAAAACGCGAATACTTCTCTTTGGAGGAGAAGCATTAAGGCGTAGTGTTTACTTGGTTTTACTGGGCGTAGACTGTGCGTGTGCAGGTGTGGTGACTGCCTGTCTCGCCGTCATCGGCATAGATGTCGATATGGTAACCTTTGACGCCCGGACCCCGGTCTTCAACGGTGTAATAACCGTCTCCGCCCAAAGGATCGTTCTCAATGTAGATTACCGTTCCTGCAGGATAGATGGACCAGTCGGCAGCGCATGTGCGGCCTTCGGTACATGTTGTTCCTGTTGCTGTGCTTGTGTTGTATGTGCCGTCTCCGTTGGACTGAGGACCATAGAACGTGATCGTGCAGCTGTTGCCGCTGCCGGAAGGTGTGTTATGTACCTCTTCGGTAGTTGTTGTGACTTCCACCTCTTCTTCTGTAGTCTCTTCCTCAGTCTGTCTTGTAGTCGGCTTTGATGTTGTAGTCGTTGTAGCAGAGGGTTTCTTCTCTGATACATATTCCTTGCTTACATAGTTGCCGTTATATGTCTTATACCAGCCGTTTGATGTCTCGGCGATAACGTCGATCTGGTCGCCTGCGTTGAGGCCCTTTACTACATCGTAATCGGTACCCGGACCTGATCTTACGTTGATCGCGGTAGTTGCATATACGGTAATATAAAGCTCACTTTCGGTATACTTCTCTTTGGTTTCTGCAGCAGTTGCTTCAGTTGTCTCTTCGGTTGAGTCAGGTTCTTCTGACGTCTCGGCCGTTTCAGATGTTTCTGTAGTTTCAGTACCTGAGGGAACCGTAACTGCAGCAGAAGGGTTTGTTTCCGCGGGTGCAGAAGAGCCTGAAGGCTCGGTGACTGCTGTGCCGGTAGTCTCTGCTATATCAGTCTCGCCGGGGAAAAGAACCGTCGTTTCCGTTGTCTCTGAGGGCTGGGCCTGGGCGGAAGTGGAATTAAGTGCCGTATCAACGGAGAACATGGCAATGGAGCAAGCCGTAATGACTACTCCGCAGTTCACCGCCGAGATGATCTTGGCGCGTGTGATGTTATAAAATTCTTTTACTCCAACAAGCTTCAAAACCCTTATTTCTCCTTATGTTTATCGCGTTCTATCTGAGCGCATAAATACAAGATTATTATATCATACATATGTTTTTGACCATCCTAAGTGAAAAAGTGGGTATTTTTGAAGCACTTTTTGCCGCTTTGTTTTGCAATATGCCCAAGAATACGGGGCTGCCCTATACCGCTAATCTCATTTTGAGTAAAGCGTTTTTCGAAATATGTAAATCGAATGTAACAGATCTGCAAGGTATGTAATTTTATATGCGTCTATAATCTAGACACCGCGAGGGAAAAATTTGTGAGGGGGGAGAGCAAATGTCGTTGGGACGTGTCCGTAAACCGGCCAGAAGAGAAAGCTACGGTACGACAGAGCGCGATGTCGAGAAAAAGCGCGCAAGAACCTACATAATATGCGCCCTGATCCTCATAATCTGCGGTATTCTGGACGTCGTGTTCATCTTAGGAATCTTAAATACTTAATTGGGTTAAATACTTTATGGGAAGGATGTCGCAAGGCATCCTTTCCCATTGTGAGGGATTTACCCTCGCCGGCCGCAAAGCCGCCATTAATTTCAATTGCAAATTGCAACCCTCTCGTATATACTTACACCCGTATAATTATTAATAATATAGGGAGCAAGTTAAATGAGAGTTTCCGAACTTTTTTTGGCTACACAGAGAGAGATCCCCGCAGATGCTGAGATCCCGTCACACAGACTGATGCTCAGAGCGGGTCTGATCCGCAAGATGGCATCCGGCGTTTATTCATTCATGCCTATGGGTTACCGTACCTACAGGAAGGTTGAAGCAGTCATCAGAGAAGAGATGGACAAGGCAGGAGCACAGGAGCTCATCATGCCTGCACTTCTTCCTGCTGAGGCTTACCAGGGTTCAGGCAGATGGGAGAAGTTCGGTCCTGAGATGTTCAGACTTACCGACAGAGGCGGCAGATCTTTCTGCTTAGGTCCTACGCACGAAGAACCTTTTACAGAGGCTGTAAGAGATTCGATCAGATCTTACAAGCAGCTTCCTGTTACTCTTTATCAGATCCAGCATAAGTACAGAGACGAGAAGCGTCCGAGATTCGGCGTTATCAGAGCAAGAGAGTTCGTCATGAAGGATGCTTATTCCTTTGACGTTGATGAGGCAGGTCTCGACGTCTCTTACAAGAAGATGTACGACGCTTACCGTGCGATCTTTGACAGACTCGGACTTGATTACACGATCGTTGATGCCGATTCAGGCGCAATGGGCGGTTCAGGGTCACAGGAGTTCATGGTTAAGAGTGAAGTCGGTGAGGATGCTATCTGCTTCTGCGATGAGTGCGGATATGCGGCTAACGAGGAGAAGGCAGGATGGACAAGAGGCGAGGCTGAGACAGCAGAAGAACTTGCTATCGAGAAGATCCACACACCTGACGTTAAGACTATTGAAGAACTCTGCGGTTATTTGAACTGCGGACCTGAGGCTTTCGTAAAGACTATCCTTTACAACATTGACGGCAAGTTCGTTGCTGCTATGTGCAGAGGTGACAGAGACATCAACGAGACAAAGCTCGGCAATCTTTATGACGCTACTGAGATGGAGCTCGCAGCTTTTGCTGACGTTGAGATGATCACAGGCGCAAAGGTAGGCTTTGCAGGTCCTGTTAACCTCAAGCAGAAGGTAGACATCGTTGTAGACCCTGAAGTTGCAGGCATGAAGAACTTCGTAGTCGGTGCATGTGAGACAGACTACCACTTCAAGAACGTTAATATCGGAAGAGATTTCACAGCTGATAAGACAGCTGATATCACAAATGCCAAGGCCGGTGATATCTGCCCCAAGTGCGGCAAGGGTAAGCTCGGTATGGCAAGAGGTGTTGAGGTAGGACACATCTTCAAGCTCGGCACAAAGTATTCCGATGCACTCGGCTGTGTATATCTCGACAATAATGGTAAGGAACACAGCATGGTAATGGGATGCTACGGTATCGGCGTATCCAGAGTGCTTGCTGCGATCATTGAGCAGTATCACGATGATGACGGAATCATCTGGCCTTCAATCGTTGCTCCTTACAAGGTGATCGTTGTTCCCACAAAGGCTAACGACGAGGAGATCATGGGCGTAGCAGAGAAGCTCTACGGAGAGCTTACTGCTGCAGGCTGCGAAGTCCTCATCGATGACAGAAACGAGCGTCCCGGCGTTAAGTTCAAGGATGCTGATCTCCTCGGTATTCCGCTCCGTATCACGGTAGGCAGAAGAGCCGGTGAAGGTATCGTAGAAGTTAAGAGAAGAGATTCAAGCGACGCTTCCGAGATAACTGTTGACGAAGCCGTAAAACTTGCCAAGGAGATCTAAAAGGTGTTTTTAAGGGTAGCCGCATCAATAATTCTCTGCGTATCAATTACCCTTAACGCTTTTCCGGGAATTCTCAGGAAAGGTGATTTTAGACCTGCTTTATTTGATTCTTATGAACTGACCCTCGCTGACGGTGCGACTGTTGATTTCAGTCTCTCCGGAGGCAGGGCCATTTTTACTTCTGCTGTCAGCAGGGAGTACGAAATCACGCTCTCGAAATGCAATACACTGAAGACTGTCAGGACTTATTCCAGAGGCGGTACTTCTTTTGAAGTTGACTTTTCGAGTGATATGAATGAAGACGAACTTTACTATGTCACGCTGACTTATGAGGCTTTCGGAAGATCCGTCGACAATGGCAACAACATCATTTACAAGAGCGGCGGCAACATTTATTTCTGGAAATCACCGAACTACGAATTCAACATGAGATCCTGTGAAGAGATGTGGACTGACGAGCAGTCTTTGAGAGAGTGCTTAGAGCCCCAGAATGATATCGAATGCGACGATCCCGTGCTTATCGGATATTCCAACCAGATCTGCAATGGTGCAAAAGATGACTGGGAAAAGGTTTACCGCATCTATATCTATATCGCTACCGAGATGGCATACGACAATGTTGAGGCTTCAGCCGATGGCGGCGGATATCAGGACAGCGCCGTTGATATCTTAAGAGACGGCAAGGGTATATGCGAAGGATTCGGCAACTGCTTTACGGCTTTGTGCAGGGCGCAGGGAATACCTGCAACGGTTGAATTCGGAATCGGAATGAGCAGCTACGACGAGATGACAGGCTACGCGCCCTCCGCCTCTGATTATGCCGATCACGCATGGGCAGCGGTATATCTCGGTGACAGATGGCATTTTGTCGATCCCACTTATGACATGTCCAGATACTATTATGGCGACGGTGATGTGGATGTTTACGAAGATCTAACTCTTTACTATCTCCTGCCTTTGGAGTCGTTCTCAAATGATCACAGGATTCTTGATGCGGATACAAGACACTGCCAGCCTTCAGCGGGACGCTGCGGAGATTATGCGACATACGAGCTCACCAGAGATGGCACGTGCATCATCTCAGGCTACGGAACGCTTAATATGCCTGATGAGGTCAACTGCTTTAACAAGCTGGTTTTCGCTGAAGGTTCCAACATAGACACCATCGCGAGCGAATGCTTTGACGACTGTGATCTCGTGACTTCAATAGTTCTTCCCGATACCATAGTGCGGATCGAGGACTACGCATTCAACACATGTGAAGACCTGGAATACATTTATATTCCGGAAGGCTGTGTTTACATCGGCGTGCAGGCATTCTGCTATTGTGATGAGCTGAGCTACGTCTATATTCCCGACTCGGTCAATACGATCGCCGAGTGGGCTTTTGATGATTGTGCGAGGCTTTATATCAGCGTGCCTTCACAATGGCAGTACATTGCCTCTGATTACGACACGCAGCCGTTCTATATCGAAGTAAGGTAATCACCAGAAAGGTGCTTTTGAAAAGCACGGAGAAAAATTATGTCTTATATTGAATTCCGCGATGTCAGAAAGGTCTACAAGACCGGTTCGGTAAACGTCACAGCGCTTGACGGATGTTCCTTTTATATCGAAAAGGGCGAGCTCTGCGTAATCGTCGGCCAGTCAGGCGCCGGCAAGACTACGCTTCTTAATATCCTCGGAGGTATGGACAGGCTCACGACCGGCAGGGTATTCCTGGACGGCAAAGAGATATCCATGCTTAATTCAACTGAACTGGCGCTCTTCAGAAGACAGAACGTCGGCTTCGTTTTCCAGTTCTATAACCTGATTCCGAACCTCACTGCATATGAGAATGTCGAGATGGCGGCACAGCTCGTAAAAGACCCGATAAGCTGCGATCTTCTCATGAATGAGGTCGGTCTTTCAGAACGTAAGAATAATTTCCCGGCACAGCTCTCGGGCGGCGAGCAGCAGAGAGTATCGATAGCAAGAGCGATCGCTAAAAATCCGAAGCTTCTTTTGTGCGACGAGCCTACGGGCGCGCTTGACTACCAGACCGGTAAATCGATATTAAAACTTCTCCAAAACTTAAGCACGGAGAAGGGAATGACAGTTGTAATAATCACGCACAATTCCGCTCTTACCGCGATGGCTGACAGAGTCATCAGAGTTAAGAACGGCCAGATCACGAGCAACATCGTTAACGAGAATCCCGTAAACGTAGATACTATCGAGTGGTAATGAGTCCATACGTCAAGACAATATTAAGATCCATCAGGATGACTTTTCCGAGGTTTATCGCGATCTTCGCGATAATCGCTCTGGGCGTCGGCTTTTTCGCCGGCCTTAAGGTATCCACACCTTCGATGGTCTATACCGGCAATATCTATGCGAACGATCAGGCGCTGTTCGATTTTAAGCTCCTGTCGACTATAGGATTCAACGATGAAGATATCGAGGAATTATCCAAGCGCACGGGATGCATCGTTGAAGGTGCATATTCAGCCGACTGCTCGGCATATCTTGGCGATAACCCAAGCGGCGATACTGTAAGGTTTCTGTCGATAACTAAGAATGTCAACAAGATCACTTTAGAGAGCGGCCGGCTTCCGAAAACACCTGATGAAGTTGTTATCGATGCATATAAGCATCCGGAGATTGAACCGGGAACCAAACTCGTAATTGCAGAAGAGACGAGTGACGATGCTCTCAAGATGTTTAAATACAGGGAATATACGGTCGTAGGAACCGCAAGATCTCCTTTGTACATGAACTTCCAGAGAGGCACTTCCAATGAGGGTTCGGGCAGCATTTCGTATTATGTATGCGCGCTTCCCGGTGCTTTTGATTCCGATTATTTTACCGAAGCATATATCTATTCGAACACCGGACTTTATATCTATTCCGATGAGTATAAGGACTGGGCGAAAAACGCCGAGAGGCAGTATAAGGTCGCACTGACAAGCGTTATCAACGACCGTTTTGAATCGGCATTAAGAGAAGAGTACGACAAGCTTTACGACGGCATAGATGAATTTAACGACGGAATAAACGACGGCCGCGACGAACTTGAAGACGCACGCAAAAAACTTGACGATGCGCGCAAGGAACTTGAAGACGGCCAGAAGGAACTCGATAAGAAGCGCAAGGAATTAGATGACGGAAAAGCAACTCTTGATGACTCGAAAAGCCAGCTCGACGACTACCAGAAAGAACTTACTTCGACCAAGGTCCTTCTCGATGCATCAGAGAGCAAAGTCAGCAGGGAAAAGGACGAATTAGATTCATTAAAGGAAGACATCGATTCTCTCTATCAGGAGATCTTCGACGGCCGTTCAGAACTGCGCACGGCAAGAAGCACTACGTCTTCCAGGATCACATCTCTTAACGTATCGATCTCAACATATGAATCCGCCATCTCTTCTTTGGAGGCAGGCATAGAGAACAACAAAGCAAGTCTCGAACAGGCTATAAGCGACATCGAAAGACAAAGGCTTGAATCACAGATCGCAAACCAGGAAGAGCAGATAGCAAACTATCAGGCTCTGATAGAAGAAGCGCAGGTCGAGATAGCCGAACTCGAAGCATATGCGGAAACGTTCGATGATATCGAGAGTGATCTTGATGAGAAGCAGAAGACATATGAAGAAAAGCTTTCGGATTACAGCACCAAGTATCAGACATATATGTCCGACAAGATGCAGTATGAGATGAGCCTTTCATCTTACGAGAGTTCCAAGTCCCAGTACGACACTGCATATTCGCAGTATCTCGACGGTCTTAACCAGTACAACGACGGCCTTGAGCAGATCGAGGAAGCACAGGCTCAGATTGACGACGGATGGAAAGAATACCACGACGGCGTCTACGAATACTGGAAGGGCTACACAGAGTTCTCTTATACGGCAGATACGGTTTACAGATCCAATCTCGTATACGGATTCGAGATCTTGGAAAGCGTTGACGATCCTGAAGTTTATATCCTCGGAAGAGACAAGAATACGGGTTATGTCTGCTTTGATAACGATGCGCAGATCGTTGATGGTATTACAACTGTTTTCCCGCTGTTCTTTTTCGCGATCGCCGCACTTGTATGCTCTACGACAATGAGCAGAATGGTGGGCGACGAGAGATCCATTATCGGTACCATGAGAGCTTTGGGTTTCTCGGATTTTGCGATAGTAATGAAATACGTGATCTATTCGGGTTCCGCATCCGTTTTGGGCTGCGTGCTCGGGTTTGCGGGAGGAACCAGGCTTTTCCCGTGGGTTATCTGGGAATGCTACAGGATGATGTACGGCTTTACCGATCTGAGATTTACAACGAGTATCCCGCTGTTTATCTTCACGCTTGCAGCTGCTCTTTTATGCACAGTCGGTGTAACGGTCGTTACGGCAATGTCAGCCCTTAAGGGCATGCCGGCTGAACTCATAAGACCTAAGGCTCCTCTGCCGGGCAAACGCATATTCCTCGAGTATGTCGGCTTCATCTGGAAGAGACTGAAGTTCCTTTATAAGGTTTCTGTCAGAAATGTTTTCCGTTTCAAGAGGAGAATGTGGATGATGATCGTCGGCATTGCAGGATGCACGGCTCTGCTTCTTACCGCATTCGGCCTTTACGATTCCGTTTGCAATATCGTTAACGTTCAGTACGACAACATCATGAAGTTCGATCTGTCCGTTACGTTTGACGAGAAATACAGACAGTACGAACTTGAAGATGCCGCAAAGAAAGCAGGCGAACTCGGTGTCAACTGCAAATATGCCGTCGTAAAGAACGACCAGGCAAAGAATAACGGTTCCGGTTATGTAAGGGATGTCAGCATGTACATTTCAGACGATCCGGGCGTTGCCGATATCTTCGGACTCCTTGACGTCAAGACACGTGAGGAGATGCCCTGGCCTGCTGACGGTACGATCGCTATCTCCAAAAAGCTTGCCGATAAGAACAACATCAAAGAAGGCGATACCATAACGCTTTTGTACGGTGACAACGAACGCGAAGTAAATCTCGTGGTAAGCGAGATCTACATGAATTACACATTCCATTATGCGGTCATGACACCTAACACCTACAGGGAAGCATTCGGCAAACCGTATACTCCCGAAACGCTTCTTGTCAGCACCGAAAACAAGACTCAGGAAGAAGCGTATACCATCGCATCTTATCTTTCCGACAATTACGAACTCAAGACCTGGACGGCAACATCAGACCTCAGGGAAAGCTTTGCGACGACAATGCAGAGAATGAATTACATCATCGTTCTCGTAATCGTCTGCGCAGCGCTCCTTGCCTTCATAGTCCTGTTCAACCTTAACAACATAAATATCACGGAGCGTATAAGAGAGATTGCAACCTTGAAGGTCATGGGCTTCAACAGGATCGAGACGGGAGCATACGTCACGCGCGAAAACATAATGCTTGTCATTATGGGCTATCTCGTGGGAATCCCGTTCGGCTTCCTTTTGCACCGCTTTGTAATGCTCAAGATAGAAATGGATACTACAACCTACGACATTCAGATAGTGCCGGTAAGCTTCTTGATCACGCTGGCATTTGTAATAGGTTTTTCGACTGTGGTAAACCTCATAATGCGCGCCAAGATCGAAAAGATCGACATGGCTGAATCGTTAAAGAGCGCTGAATGATTTTGGTGCTGCAAGCCGTTTCCTGAAAAGTTCCTGAAAAGCCGTTTTTAGGAAACAAATTTAGTAAAATACCGCCAAAATACAAAAATAAGTTCCTGAAATATCAAATTCAGGAACTTATTTGGAAACGCGGTATGTTTAAAGAAGCTTTACTGCTCGCCTTCGCCGTTCATCCAGCTCTGGTGGTAGTTCTTACGGCGGTATTCCTCAGGCGTCATGCCCGTGGACTTCTTGAAGACCTGAATGAAGTGGGACTGTGATGAGAATCCCAGGTAATTTGCGATAGTGAGGGAAGACTCGTCTAAATGTCTTAACATGTTGCATGCGACGTTGATCTTCTGGTCTCTGATGTAGCGGCTCAAAGTAATTCCCATTTCTTGCTTGAAGAGCTTGGAAAGGTAGCTTGAGTTGAGAGACAGGGAATCAGCGATCGATTCGACCGTGAGATTCTCCTGAATATGGGACCTGATGTAGTCGATTGCAACGACGATATGGCGTGAAACTACGCGGTTCTTTGAAAGGTCGCTCATCTTACGGCAGTAAGAGCGCAGCATCTCGTTCTGAACGGCGTAGATATCTTCAACTGTGGTTGCTGCATCGATAAGTTCGATAAATATGTCGCTTAAGTTATAGGCAACCGAGATCTCAAGACCTGCCTCGATGCAGAATCTGCTTACGAGGGCGGTGAGGATTACCGTATGATATTTGACGTTGCGGACTTTATCGGGGCTTAAGACACCTAAAGTCTGGGTAGAACCGATTGTCTTGAGCGCTTCCTCGAATCTGGTCATGTTTCCGCTTGCTACGAGCTCGTAGAAGGCTATCTCGTGGTTATAAGCAACCTGACGGTCGCCGGATTCACCTTCGTCCATCAGTCTTTTAGCAAGTTCTTTTTCGATATTCATGTGCTTTATCCTCATTTTCCACAGCTGTGAAGCCAAAATGTCAAATTCATTATATAAATTTTATATTTCTTTCCAAAATTAGTAAAGCATAGCAGAAAAATAGGTTTCGCCAAAAATATTACAAACTCGTAGAATAGGGCGTTTGAGCATAAAATCTTATTGAGTTATTTTGCAAAAAGTAATAGAATTTTTTTATTAAGGAAGATGGAGGGATGTGCATTCATGACTGATGAGTTAAAAGACATCATTTATGCCGATTTGTTCAGATATACCGGCAATGCACGTCGCTACAAGAACATCTACGCATGCTATCTTGAAGAGAGAAGATCATCCCCGGAATTCAGTTATATCAGCGTAATGAGACGTACGCGTTATTATGCTGACCAGATCAAAAAGTGGGACGGCATCAAGAAAAAACTCTATCAGATCAAGTTCGCAGTGACTAACTTCAGACTCGACAGACTAAGCCGTAAATATCATTTCCAGATTCCTTACGATACGGAGATCGGCAAAGGCTTCTATCTGGCACATTTCGGACGTGTAATCATTCATCCGAAGAGTGTTATCGGCCATAACGTCAACGTATCGACCGGCGTAGTCATCGGAACCCAGTTCAGAGGTAAGAGAAAGGGTTCTCCCCATATCGGTAATTATGTATGGATCGGCGCAAATGCCGTCATCGTAGGTAATATCAGGATCGGCAACAACGTGCTTATCGCGCCCGGCGCATACGTTAACTTCGATGTTCCCGATGGTTCTATCGTAATCGGCAATCCCGGTCTCATCAGAAGATCACCCGGTGCCACACTCAACTACATCAATAACACGATCCTCTTCGACGAATACAACGTCAGTTCGAGCGGAGTCAAGCAGTGGTAAGGTAACTGATGGTGATAGATTCATCTTTTTTCAGACAAAACAGAGAGCGCTTTGCCGCCGCGTTGCCGGACCGCACCGCGGCGCTGCTTTTCTCGGGCGAAGAAAAGCATATGTCGAGAGATTCCAATTACAGATTCTTCTGTGACCGGAACTTTTACTATCTTACGGGTCTTGAGCGTCCGGGCTTTGTTCTCGTTATCGAAAAGAACGGCGGCGAGGTATCCGCGAAACTCTATGCTCCGGCAAGAGACTCCATGGAGGAGCGCTGGCACGGCAAGCGCATGGAATTTGACGATATCGCCGTTTTGACAGGCCTTGGAACTGACGATGTTCTTGACCTTGAGAAGTATGAGGAAAAGG
>X410_Impala__coassemble_220_pt1 | contig 11829 bp, 10 predicted proteins | sample X410_Impala__metabat2_low_PE_001 | metagenome-assembled genome bin X410_Impala | reverse complement strand
AGATCTGCCGGGTCTCTTAGGAACCTGTCGTAGCCCATAAGCCTCGCGCAGTTCTCACAGTAAGTGATACCGTTTATCTTTATTATCCTGTTGGTAAGTTCTTTACCGCATCTTTCACATCTCATTAATTATTGTCTCCTTCCGGGTTCTATCTTTAAGTAACCATCAGTCCCAAAAGCGCATGCTTGAAAATGTCCGCTCTTAAGACCGCCCTTATATCCGAGTCAACTCTTGCCAGAGCCCTGTCTGATACCGCTGCCATGATCGCAGTACCTTCCTTTGAAGTCATCGCGCCGACAGTAACCGCATTCGTTAAAAGGTTCTTTGCCTGCTGCTGCGACAGGTCATCACCGACACTGTCGATAATCGCCTTCAGATACTCGGCAGGTCCGACATGATTTACACGTGTGATCGTGATCTGTCCGCCGCCGCCTCTTCTGCTCTCGACAATATATCCGCTTCCGCCCGAAAATCTTGTAGACAGTACATATGTGATCTGGGACGGCACGCAGTTCGCCTGCTCCGCCAACTGGCTTCTGCAGATCGTCGCCGTTCCGTCATTCTCATCGACCATCTCTTTGATCATCTGTTCTATGACATCAACCAGTCTAGCCACAAGATCGTCCTCCTTCCGCTTAATCGTTTTTGACTTTGTTCTTTTCTGACTTTGACTTTGACTTTCTTTGACTAATCGAATTATCTGACTTTTCTTGTCTTTTGTCAACACTCGAAAAAAAGGATACCCACTAAACTCTGCTTTTTCTCAAGTTAGTGGGTACTCCGGCTTTCAAAACACTAATGAAAACAAAAAAATACCCACCAAATGCTCAATATCAGAGATTTAGTGGGTATCTATCATGCTGATTAAATAAACTTATCTGTGATAAAGCTTCTTTGTCTCGTAAACAGGCTCACAAGTAAGGTTGATTCCGAGCTTGTGGAACATGTTTACGTCAACGGAACTCATCATAGTTGTTGAGTGCGCATCACTGTTAGCGAGATTGCTGATCTGCTGCATGGCGAGCTCTGCAACCGGATTGGTGGCAGCACTGATCGCAAGCGCAATGAGGACTTCGTCTGTATGAAGTCTCGGATTGTGGTTACCCATGTGATTGATCTTGAGATCGGAGATAGGCTCGATAACATTGGGTGAGATGAGAGGGATATCGTGTGAGATTCCTGCGAGGACCTTAAGAGCGTTAAGAAGCGCTGCAGATGCAGGTCCAAGGAGAGGTGTCGTCTTACCTGTAACGATCTGTCCGTCAGGGAGCTCTAATGCTACAGCAGGGCCGCCTGTGGATTCAGCGCGGACTGCAGCAGTACTGATAACACGGCGGTCGGAAATGTCGATGCCGCTCTTCTTCATGAGGAACTCGATCTTTGTAACGTCGGAACCGTCGGAGTTGCCGGCACGGGTTGCCATCTTTGCTTCGTAGTATCTTCTTACGATCTCCTGTCTTGAAGCAGCCTGGCATGCCTCGTCATCGATGATGGCAAATCCTGCCATGTTAACGCCCATGTCCGTAGGTGACTTGTAAGGGCTCTCGCCGTAGATCTTCTCGAAAATAGCGTTTACAACGGGGAAGATCTCAACGTCTCTGTTGTAGTTAACTGTTGTCTTGCCGTAAGCCTCAAGGTGGAACGGGTCGATCATGTTGACGTCAGCGAGGTCTGCCGTAGCTGCCTCGTAAGCAACGTTAACGGGGTGCTGAAGCGGGATAGACCAGATCGGGAATGTCTCGAACTTGGCATAGCCTGCCTTGATGCCGCGCTTGTTCTCGTGATAGAGCTGGGAAAGGCATGTAGCCATCTTTCCTGAACCCGGACCCGGAGCAGTAACGACAACGAGCTTACGTGAAGTCTCGATATAATCGTTCTTGCCGTAGCCGTCTTCGCTTACGATGAGCGGAATATTTGAAGGGTATCCCTCGATGGGATAGTGTCTGTATGATTTAACGCCGAGGCCGCGGAGTCTTGCTTCGAATTTCTCAGCCAAGGGCTGGCCTGCGAACTGTGTGATTACAACGCTTCCAACATAAAGTCCGAACTCTGTGAAAGCATCGATAAGGCGGAGAACTTCCTGGTCATAAGTAATGCCGAGATCTCCTCTTCTCTTATTTTTCTCAATAGCATCAGCATTGATCGCGATAACGATCTCAGCATCTTCTGAAAGAGCCTTGAGCATTCTGATCTTGCTGTCAGGTTCAAAACCGGGAAGAACTCTTGAAGCGTGATAGTCGTCGAACAACTTGCCGCCGAACTCAAGATAAAGCTTGCCGCCAAACTTCTCGACGCGCTCTCTGATATGCTCACTTTGGAGCTCTACATACTTATCATTGGAAAAACCGATCTTAAACATAGGAATGGACCCCCTTCAACGAAAAGATTATATCGTAAAGAAGTCCAATCTTGTGTTACAAAATTCGAAGCGGGTCTAATAATAGAAGAGATTTTTCTTCAGGAAGAGCATCAACACTGTTTCCGCCGTTTACTATGGCGCATCCGCCGGCATTTTTGACCAGCTCAACAAATTCTTCTCTTCCGGAGATCACATCATATCCGAATGTCTCTCCCCTGTAATGCATCGGGACAACGACCTTCGGATCTATCTTCTGACAAAGGTCAAAAGCTTCCTTGCAGCCAATCGTGAAAAAACCTCCGACGGGGATCAGGAGAAGATCGCATCCTTTTAACTTTCCGATCTGATCATCAGCAAGCTCACATCCGATGTCGCCCATGTGGACAACGGACTCGCCGCCTGATCTTACGATGGTGATATTGTTGGGGCCGCGCTTTGCTCCCTGAACTTCATCGTGATATGACGCGATGAACTCTACTTCGGGTGCGGGACCGGAATAAGCAACATCCGGAGATCCGACCGAGGCGCGGTCATTGTGGTCTTCGTGCTCATGTGAGCAAAACACTTCATCAGCAACAACATTGCAGTCAGATAGTCCTGGAACGTATCCGTGCGCATAAGGATCGAAGCAGACTGAAAGGCCTGTGGAGAATTTGATCAAAAAGCATGCGTGTCCGATGAATGTAACTTTCATGATTAGTTGTCCTCCGGGATGTTTTCGCGATGACCGGGATCAGGAAATATCAGAACTTTGTGCTGTCGTCATCTGATGTGTTATCAGATTCTGTCGTTGTGGAATCTACCGTAAATGAAGCGTCATCAAGGATCTTGGAATTAGCTTTGAATTCCTTCTTGGCCTGTGATGCGAGCATGGCATTTGCGATACCGCCGATAGCGCCGACAACAAGTGTGATTCCGATAACAACAGTAAGCGTCTTGGTTGCAAAATTAAAGAAAATGATCACTGCTCCGAGTGCAAGGGCGATAATGCCGAAGAGCACTGAGAACCACCAGTATTTCGCGCCGGAGATCCTTAATGTTCCGATTGCTGAAACAATGATGACGATCGCATAAACCGCGATGATTATTCCGAAGATAAAGTTGAATACCGTGATGACGGGAAGCGGGTTAACGATGAACACGATTCCGACAACGGCAATCGATAAGCCGATAATGAGTACGATCCAGTCAAAAACTGTCTTTTCCTTGATCCTTAAGAAGTTGATCAGGGCAAAAACTCCTACCACAATGAGCGCGGCGCCAATGATCCTGACAAATCCTGCTGCAATGTCATCGCCTTTACCTGCAATGGTTCCGATGATGAATATGAGTCCCAGGAACAACATGACGATGTCGATCACTATTCTGCCGGCATTGTAATTGACAGCCTTATCTTTCTTCTTACCCATATGTTTAATCCTCGCTTTCGCCTGAAGCCATTATTACATTCTTACCTGAACTTTTCGCCGAAGACAAAGCCTTCTCAACCTCATCCAAAGCACTCTTCAGATCCATGGTAACATCAAACCATGAATATCCACCGCTTATTGTAACGGGTTCTTTTGTAAATGAATACTTTTTCTTCGAAAAGTCTTTGCGGATCTGATTCAGTGCATCGAGGTTTTCTTCCCTGACACCGTTCTCGAAAATAACAACGAATGTATCTCCACCGTATCTTCCGACGATCGTATCCTCATCGATATAATCCTGAAGGACAGAACCCAGTGTGCGGAGGACATCGTCTCCCTTGTCATTGCCCATCTCATCATTGATCTTCTTGAAGTCATCAACATCAATTATTGCAACACCGCACGGATCGAGCTCATTGGTCTTAGCAAGGATCTTCTCCGCTTCTTCCGTAAGATATTTCTTGCTGTAAACACCGGTAACGAAGTCGGTCTCAAAACCGTTTTCGAACTTATCGGCACCGGCAAAATTTCTCTCGCGTACCATAAGCATTCTGATATTGAATATCTCAAGCCTGTAAGAAATGATGCTCAGGGCGATTACCATGACTTCAGAAAATATGATACAGAGGATCGTAAATGCCCTCTGGTCCGGGTAATCGTACAAATGGAGAATGCCCGCATAGAGAACAAATACAAAACTTAAGCCCGCCTGTATCATAAGGATAAAGCGGTCATGGAAGATCGTGCAGATTACGACCGTAAACAGCGGCAAAAGCCAAAGCGGAATGAAGTAGCTGTGCGCGAGTGCGATAACGCCCGTCATTACGAGACCGGCAAATGATACAACTCTGTTTTTAGTGCTGTCGGTACTTGTATCAGACCTGTTCGAAAACCTGGCAATAATATAAACCAGAATGTTTACTCCCAAAGGAACCAGTATTCTGAAAGCAATATAATTGATCAGCGGCTGGCCCAGATCCCGGATAAAATAGTAATAGAATGTAAGACCGATCTCAGTCAAAAGACATATGATCGTTACTATGAGAATAAGCTTCTCAAACTCAAACCTAATCGTTCTTTCCAGATTCCGCAACGCGGGATCGCTCGCAGGCTTGCTTTCCATAGTATTGTCCCTCTTCAGTTATTGCCGTTAGGCCGGTACCCTTTCTTAAGTAGCTGTTCCTTCCCCCGTCGGATCAGCCGGTGTATTCCCTGAAGTCGGATCTGTTCCGCTTTCAGGATCCGTTGATTCACCTGTCGGTTCAGACGTAGGCTCTGTGGTATCCGAGGATTCCGTGGGATTCGTGGGATCAGTCGGATCCGTGACATCCGGCGTCGTATCACTCGGAGCCGTCGGCTCAACACTCGGTGTCGCAGTATCCGGTGATGCCGTTACCTCCCATTCTGCCGTCGCAGTCATGACATTTGCAGGATCAGTAACTGTAGTCTTGCCGATTACCCTGATATTAAGGTCTGTATCATAAGAAATGCCAGCAACGTCTCCATGCCATGAATACTGCCAGTATTCAAAGTAGAAGCTTCTCGGCGGGATCATGTCGCCTTCCTGGTAAAAACTTCCGTCGCTGTAGCAGCTGTAAGGATATGCATACCAGAGTTTATATCTGGACAAGATGTCTCCCGAATAGCCGCCAAGTCTGTTGTTGATATCTGAAGTATTAAGATAAACACAGGGTGTGTATCCATTCTGTGCAATGGTGCTGCAGAAAGCCGTAATTACGTTGGCAAAATCCTGGCCATACAGATCCCATGTCCTGTATCCGCCGCCGGTCTCCCAGTCCATTACGACAGGCAAGTCGATTCCAAGACCGCTGATCTTGTCGAGCGTGATGGAAGCTTCTTCAAGTGCCTCATAAGGCGTTATGGCCTGTGAGAAGAAATATACGCCAACCTTGATGCCGGCAGCCTTCGCACCCTGAACATTCTCATAGAATCTGGAATCGTCGTAGATACCGCCCTTGGAGTAGCCGCGTCCGCCGCATCTGATAAAGGCAAAATCGATTCCGTCTGCTTTTACAGCATACCAGTCAATAGAACCCTGGAACTCCGAAATATCAATACCGAGTTCATAGTCCACGATCTCTCTGGGCTCTGATTCGGGTATAAGTTCATATGAATAAGTGATCGTATATTTTCCTGCGGTATTCTGCGCATCCTCAAGAGATACTGTGTCACCGTTGGAATTTTTTATCACATAGGAAATTCCGTTGGTCTCATCTTCAACTGTATACGTTCTTGCGCTTACGCCTGCAAGAGGATCAAAAGCCTGGCCTTCAACAGTGGTGAAAGAAGTGCTGGGAAGCTTGATCTCAGGACCAGTGTTGGCAACGGGTTCAGGTGTCGGAGTAGGTGTATCTGTCGGGGCAGGAGCATCGCCGCCTGATGCGGTATGTCCTGCATCCTCGTTCTGTGACTGGTCTGTCTCAATGTCGCTTCTGTCGATGACGCCTGCCTGACCTGAAAGGATCGCATCAACGAGCTCTTCATCTGAAAGTGACTGGAGATCTCCGACATCAACGACATGGTCGCCTGTAAGGCCGCCGCGCTTGGCAGCTCTGGTCTCAGCCGAAGAAGTCTCAGTAGGAACTTCAGGTGATGTTGTAGTCTCGGTAGCCTGCTTCTCCGATGCCTCGATTGCAGCCTGTGCAAGATATTGTTCGGCAGCGTTGAGTTCCATGTTTTCGGAGGGTACGGAATTACCGGAATTGCTTCTGATCGCAGCAGCGCAAACAGAACCGATCGTTGCGACGACCACAACCGCAGCAAGGATCAGACTGACCTTTGCCTTGCCTTCCTGAGCAATACAGAACTTATCGATAAAGCCCCTGTTTCCGCTGTTTTCTGCTTTTTTCTTCAAAACAATACCACCTATGTAAATTCATAAATATTCATGATAATGATGCTTTAGGATACTTGTGAAGTCAAGGAAATGCACCTTACATATAAGTTACCGTTTCGCGACAAAATCACGCTCACACACGTGCAAAAAGCCGTGTTTACTGTGCCTTGGGATACTCGTTGCAAAGGAGTCTGTAAGGGGGTTCATCCTCTTCGATCTCAGGAAATCTTCCGACGGGCGGATTAAACCTGTTATCCGCATTGTCGTCATTTACCTGGGAAACTTCGCCCAGGAGCACTGCTCCCGTTCCCTCTTCGACTTCGAAATCATGATACATGCGCGGCTGTATCGAGATGCTCTCACCGGGAGTGAGCCTGATCTGCGTGCCGGCCTTTACCTGATATGTCCTGCCGTCTGTATGGACAGTGACGTCGCTTTCCTTATCGATCTGTTCATCCGGCAGCGAATTATAGACTCTGATCAGGAGATTTCCGCCGCCTTTGTTGATGATGTCTTCCATCTTATACCAGTGGAAATGATTCGGAGAATACTGGCCTTCTTCAATGAACAGGAGTTTTTCCGCATATGGCTTGGGATACTTGTCCTTAAGTTTCAGATTGCCGTTGCGGATAGTTATCATCGAGAATCCGACCTTGCCGAAATCGCCCAGGCCGTAATCTGTTATGTCCCAGCCGAGCATATTGTCTCTGATCTCATCATACTCATGACCCTTGTTAAGCCACTCTTCCGGAGTGAAATTACAGAACGGCGGAAGGCTGATCTTCAGGTCATTGATAACGCTTTCCATGCGCTTTAAAGCTTTGTTGATCTCGGATCTTTTCATAATATTCTCCTTTGTCCCCTGCATATCTTAACATTGAGTCAGAAATTAATTCCGCTCAAAAAGGGGCAAATTTGAGCACCCGTTATCCGGCTCTCTTGTTGCTTATAGCTCTGAAAATGCAGGCAACACCGAATGCCGACAGTGTAATGACAGCGAAAATAGCTATTCCGACAGGCCATCCCCAGCTCAAAAAAGCATAGAAATCGTTGGTATCAGGCCACGGCCCGCCTACTCCGTTTATAAGAATATTCGTCATGTATCCGATGCCGTAAAGAAGCGTCGGGACCGCTGCGATGACAGTGTATTTGAAAGGAAGTTTTTTCCTTCTGATCAGAATGAATTCAACGATAGCCACAAGTGGTTCGAGAAGATGGAAGAAAAGGTTTCCTCTTTTATAGAACTGCGGATAGCCGTAGAGCGGACCGAACATGAATGCGACAACGGCAAATGTTATCGCCACCCCGCAGACGGCGGCAAGCTTGAAAGCAGCCAGCATATCCGTATTCTTTTTCGCGATGAGGAGCACAAGAAATATCAAAGCAATAAGGCCGCAGAACACATTGGTAAGCACGGTATAGAACTTGAAATTCTCTATGCCGGACGACTGCAGAGCGCCCTCTTCAGACTTGCCCGTGACCATCAGAACAATGCCGATCACCGTAAGGATAACGATGATGAGGTTAAAGATAATCTCCTGTGTTCTTCGTTTATTCATATTGAGATTATACACGGCTTCAGATAACAAGTCATAAGGCACAAGTTGTACTTAGACTGCCCGAAAACCTGTTCTTAAGCATAAAATTTGCGAATTTTTGTACTTGGATGATCTTTTTTTCGCGTTCAAGTACAAAAAGGGCTGCTCCTTTATGGAACAGCCCTTTGATCGTTCTGATAATTAAGTATGATATCAGCCCTTCTCGAGTGCGAGAGTAACTGTTGTGCGGTCGCAAACGTCTGAAGGTCCGAAGTACTGGATAGCACCGGGGAATGTGAATGCTGTCTCAACAGCCCACTTATCGCGGTTAGCTTCGAAATACTTGAACGGCTTGCCGTCGAGCTCAACGAGAGCCTTACGGATAACCGGCTTGTCTGCACCGTTTCTTCTCTCCATGTTCATCATCTTTGTGATAGGCATACCGCCTGCAACCCACTCGTCAGCAGGCTTGGAGATGTTGGAAACCTTTGAGAGGTATCCTGTGTAACCATACTGGATGAGCATGAAAGCGTTGAATCCCAAAGAGTAGCAGTAGTCTGCATCGAAGTTGGAAGGGAATGCGCAACGGCCTTCATAACCGAAGAAGTGGTGCTGAGCGCCGAACTTGCCCTTGTATGTGCCAGCTTCCTTTCTCTTTGCGAGCTCGTTCTTAACCATCTCGGAGAAGAGCTTCTCGGACTCGATGAGGGATACCTGAACGTTGCCGTGAGGGTCTCTCTCGAGGAAGAGCTGCTGCTGGATGCCCTGAGGAAGGATATCGAATACCTTGAAAGCATCAGCGGAAAGGCCTGCCTTGATGAAGTCATACTTAGCGTTCCAGTCAGGGAGAGCATTGAAAGCTGCTGTCTTCTCGCCTGCGAGGAGCTCGTTGATCTCAGCGATGAGAGCGGAAAACTCAGGAACGAACTCTACGATACCCTCAGGGATGATAGCAACACCGAAGTTGTCACCGTTAGCTGCTCTCTTCTCAACAGAGTCAGCGATCTGGTTTGTGATGTCAGCAAGAGACATCTTCTTAGCTGCAACTTCCTCACCAATAAGGCAGATGTTAGGCTGTGTCTCGAGAGCGCACTCAAGAGCAACGTGGGAAGCAGAACGTCCCATAACCTTGATGAAGTGCCAATACTTCTTTGCGGAGTTAGCATCTCTCTCGATATTGCCGATAAGCTCGGAATATGTCTTTGTAGCTGTATCGAAACCGAAAGAAGCCTCGATGTCCTCATTCTTGAGGTCGCCGTCGATCGTCTTAGGGCAGCCGATAACCTGGATGCCTGTGTTGTTTGCAGCCATGTACTCAGCGAGTGTAGCAGCATTTGTGTTAGAGTCGTCGCCGCCGATGATTACGATAGCTGTAAGGCCGTTCTCTTTAGCGAAGTTAGCAACAGTCTGGAACTGCTCAACTGTCTCGAGCTTTGTTCTGCCGGAACCGATGATATCGAAACCGCCTGTATTTCTGTATGCGTCGATGAACTTGTCGTCGAACTCAACATAGTCATTCTTAAGAAGTCCGTCAGGTCCCTTCTTGAAGCCGAGGAGCTTGTTTTCAGGGTTTGTAGCCTTCAAAGCATCATAGAGACCGGAGATAACGTTGTGTCCGCCGGGAGCCTGACCACCTGAGAGGATAACGCCTACAACCTGCTTCTTGGCAGCTGATGTATTAGCGCCCTTTACAAATGTGATCTCGGGCTTACCATATGTGTTGGGGAAGAGGGCCTTGATCTTTTCCTGATCTGCAACAGACTGTGTTGCTGCGCCTTCCTGTACTGAGATTTCTGCAATACCGTTTCTAAGCATGCCCGGAAGCTTGGGCTGATACTCGTATCTGGCTTTCTGAAGTGGTGAAATATCCATAGCTGTACTCCTTATAAAATAAAATACACAAGAATAATAATTAATCGGCAGACAAAAGTAAATGATAGATTTAGGGCTTTGTGTATGATTATCAGAACTAAACTGCCAAACCAGTCAAATCAATTTGTCAATTACCACTAAAAAAGTAATTTGATTGTCAAACAATTTGTCTGAAACTCTATTAACATTCGCATTTTGATTTGATAAAATCCAATTCGTATGGGGTAGAACTTAATGCGAAATCCCAGGAATAAAATTTCTAGGAGGGTCATATATTATGGCAGAAAACACACCGGCTCAGGGTCAGTCAAAGGGTAAGTCAATCGCTTGCATGGCATGCGGTATCGCTTCAATCGTTCTTTCTTGGTCATATGGCTGCGGTCTTATTCCCGCAATCGTATGTCTCATTCTCGGTGGTCAGTGCGCTAAGGAAGGCGTTCAGAACACATTCACAAAAGTTGGTAAGATCACAGGTATCATCGGTCTCATCTTGTCAATCGTACTTGGTGTTATCATGATCATTGCTGTTGCTGCAGCAGCTGCTTCAGGCGTATCAAGCTACTAATACTTTAGTAAACAAACTTAAAGCCGTCTGGAATTCTGAAGTGAACCCTTAAAGTTGGACGATATTAAACCGAGTATAAGGACTGATTCCTTGCCTGGCAAGGAGTCAGTCCTTTCAGTTTGACCTGAATTCTCTCGTTGTTGTAGTACTCTATGTATTCTTCCATAGCCTTCTGAAGCTGTTCCAATGTCTTGAATTCAAACTCGTGTCCATAAAACATCTCATTCTTCATTTTCCCGAAGAAGTTCTCCATAGGGCTATTGTCCAAGCAATTACCCTTGCGTGACATAGATTGTGTTATTCCTTTTTCTCTTAATGCTTTGTGGTAGTGGAACATTTGGTATTGCCAACCTTGATCTGAATGAAATATGAGATTGCTGAGGTCATCGAATTTGTTGAATGCCTTATTCAACATATCCGTTATCTGTAAGTAACTTGGACTCTTTGAAATGTTATAGGAGACAATCTCTCTGTTATGCATATCCAGGATTGGTGACAGGTAGAGTTTCCCGGCCGCTATGTGAAACTCTGAAACATCCGTTGTCCATTTCTCGTTGACAGCTGTTGTGCTGAAATCTCTTATGTAATCTGTTTTATGGTTCTTGGTGTCTATTCTCTTGTACAGGAACATGTTATCTACTGTTCCGTTGAAATCACCCCTGTAAGACTTATACTTTGCTTTGGGCGTAATTCCATATAGGTTTAGTTTGGACATAAGCCTTTTTACAGCTTTGTGATTTACCGTCCAACCTTCGTTTCTAACCTGAAGTGTGATCCTTCGATAGCCAAAACGTTTGTGGTTATCAGTATAGATGGAGGTTATGGCATCCATAAGCTCCGTGTTTTTAGCATCTGGATCGATGCGGTTCTTCCAATAGTAGTAATCAGATCTGGGAAGACTCGGCAGTGAATCGTTTGAGTTAATAGTTTCAAGAATAAAATCCAGCGAACACTTTAATTCTTGCCTTAACTCAGTTACTGCCTCTGTCAGTTGTTCTTTTTCTTCTTTTCTTCCCCGTGAGTTAAGGCATACAATTTTTTTAAGTATTCGGCTTCTATGGTCTTCTTCAACAGCTGCTCGCGAAGGAGTTCGTTCTCCTTCTCCAGCTCTTCGACTGTCTTCTTTTTCTTTGTCACGAGTTGAAGGCCTGCCTTTCTTCTTAGTAACGACATTATACCCGTTCTCGATGTAGGATTTAATCCATTGTTGCAATTCAGATTTATTGGGT
>X410_Impala__coassemble_218_pt1 | contig 11899 bp, 12 predicted proteins | sample X410_Impala__metabat2_low_PE_001 | metagenome-assembled genome bin X410_Impala | reverse complement strand
AGAGGTGAGAGGGTAGCCAGGAGCATAAGAGACAAAATTAAATCGACAGCAGCTGATGTAGCATCTGCCGCGGTTGCAGCCCGTTCCTACTGCTGGGCGAGCATTGTGGTGATGGTGCTCAAACCGATAAGCAAAAAGTTGTTGATAAAGTGATAGAGCGCAGGAAGAAGGAAATTATTGCGCTTTACCATAAGGTATGCCAGGCATCCGCCCATTAAAGCCGTGTTTATGAATCTTACGGTATCGGTGTGAAGAATACCGAACATAACACCGATGATGAGTACAATGATCCAGTCCTTTTTGATCCCGCGGAAGTTGCTTAATATCGCGCCCCTCATTATTGCTTCTTCGCAGATCGGGGGACAGATGACAGTAGTGATAAAACCTATTACTGCTACGCCTGCTATCTCCTGAACGCCGGATGTTACGTTCTCAAATGTCTGCGGCATGAATTTGCCGACGACAACTGCGCTTAACATTCCCAAGGGAAGCGCTCCCATCCACATAAGTACCGTTCCGAAGAAATCCCTCACCGTTATTTTCTTAATGGGAAAAACTTCTTTTAAAGGAGTCTTATTGATAAGACATGCAACGATCGCAATGCCCAGAAAACCCAACTGGATAACGAATGTTGCGAAAGAACCTAAAAAGATCGATCCGATAATGCTTCCTGCAATGAGCCATACGAGCGCAATAACAAATAAGAGAACGCCCTTCCATGGTTTCCATCTTGCCTGAGTAGATAATTCCTTAGCCATAATATGCTCCCCTTTTCTTATTGATAACCATGAGAATCTATCACCAGTGGCTCCTGCAAACAGAGAAGATGGCGTGAATTGTCAGTATTCTGCCGTAAATGGTATGGTAAAAGCGAAAAACATTTATAATACTAATCAGTAAATCCGGCTTTATGGGGGGATAAAAATGCGTATTGCTGTCTGTGATGATGAAGAGTTATTCCGGATAGAGTTTAAATCTGTTCTTGATAAAGTGCTTATTAATGCGGAATACGATATCGACACTTTTTCCGGTGGTTCAAGTCTTTATGAGGCTTTCTTGAAAAATCCCTTTGATCTGGTGTTCCTTGATATCGAGATGCCGGGCATTGACGGTATTACGCTCGCGAAAAGATTACGGGCAGTATCCGAAAATGTCCAGATAGTGTTCCTTACATCGCACATCGAATATGCGCTAGAAGGATATGAAGTCAATGCATTAAGATATCTCGTAAAGCCGGTTGATATGAATAAGCTCAGCGAAGTTCTGAAGTATATCCAGGACAAAAAGAATAATTCGCGTCAGATCATGATCAAAGAAGAAGGCGAAGACATCGTGATCGATATAAGCGATATCATTTATATGGAATCCATGGATAAGAACGTCAGGATCGTTACTTCCAAAAGCGAACATGTTACAAGATACAATATCAGTGATTATGAAGGAGAACTGAAGAGCAGTGGTTTTTTTAGGATCCACAGGGGTTATCTGATATCTTTATCCAAGGTAAAGAAGATCGTAAAAAACGATGTCGTAATGGACGGGGATATCTCTCTTCCGGTAAGCCGCAGCAATATAAAGGCGTTAAAAGATGCATTATATGCATATGTAGAAGGAACTGCTTTCTGATATGACAGATACATTGGCAAACGAAATCATAACAATTATAACTTCGGTACTGAGCAACTTTCAGATCGTCTTTGCCCTGCTTTTGATAGTTGTTATTTCGGCCAGCTTTCTCGGAAGACAGGTTGAATTCTCAAAAAAGCTCGTTTTATCGGCATTCGGAGCAATCGGAGTAACTGTAATCTTCACCATTGCAATTAATTTTCTTTTTGCAGATGCGGACTCTGATCTGATATTGAGTTTGAATTACATTCTTGCCGGAATCTTATATGTCTATGCATTTGTATTCTTCCTTTTGGCGTTCAAAGAAAAAAGAATAAAGCGTGCCATTGAAGCATGGATATGGTTTTTCCTTTTTGTCCAATATATATCCACCTTTTCCAATATGACGGTTCTTTATCTTGTCGGCGGAACTGAAGAACTGGCATATTCCGTATTTTATGAGAATGTGGGATCAGGACCCTTATGGCTGGTGATGGCAGGCGTCAATCTCATTTTTACTCTGGCGCTTTTTCTCATTACATATTTCGGTTTCTTCAAGCCGAAAAAGTATTGCATAATCAGCGTTCCTGCCAGGGTGTTGTTTATTGTGTGGATAGTCATATTCCTGTTCATGCCAGGCATCCCCTCCCTTATTCCATCAGAGTTCATCACGATCGAATACAGATATCACATCATGAGCATAATGTTCGGTCTCGGCATCATTATCCTCGGACTTGCCGCTCCGGTTTTTGTAGTTATCTCCTCGGCTGAGAGATCTTATCTTGAGAAGAACAAGGCCCAGGAAGCATATATTAGCGCCGAGCTGGAATATATCGAACAGTATAAGCGTAAGCAGACTGAGACCAGAGCATTCCGTCACGACATTAATAACCACCTGGCAATGACACAGATGATGCTCGAAGAAGGTCATTCGGATCAAGCAAAAGAACATATACGTGATATGCTCGGCAGTATCAGTTCGCTCTCACCAAAATATGTTTCCGGTGATGAGATGCTCGACATCATCATCTCCATGAAAGCAGATAAAATGGATGAATTGAATATCCGTTTCGCGCTTGACGGTGTGGCTGACGGCGGCTTGAAGATCAAGCCGATGGATATGTGCAGCATTTTCGCCAACGCATTGGATAATGCGATCGAGGCGGCCTCTTCATGTGAAGATCCGTTTGTGTCTTTCTCCATCAAAAGAACGGATAAGTTTTTCGTATTCAGGATAACGAATTCGGCATCAGGCAAGGTCGATATCGAGAAGCTCCTGAACTCCACAGGTTACACATCCAAGAAGGATAAAGAGAGCCACGGCTTCGGCCTCATGAATGTCAGGCGCTCGGTAGAAGCATGCGACGGAATAATAAAGGTCTCATCTGAAGAGAACACTTTTGTCCTCTCGATAATGCTGCCCAGACCACTATAAAACTGAACTTTGCGATCCATCAAATGTCTCACGGGAATACCATGCCCGTCATTCCACGATGCGTGGGTAACATATCGCTAAGGGCTGTGTTAAGTTTGTAGCGGAAGGAGGTATGAGCCATGGATAAATATGTAACAGGAGCGGTGATCAGAAAGCTTCGCGAAAACAAGAACATGACGCAGGAGGAACTTGCGGAAAAGGTCTTTGTCAGCAGCAAGGCTGTGAGCAAATGGGAGACCGGACAGGGCTTTCCTGACATAAGTCTTATAGAGCCTCTTGCAAAGGCACTGGACATATCGGTGATCGAACTGCTCTCGGGTGAGGACATAAAGAACTGTAACCGCGCTTCGAATATGGCGAGAGGAAAGTTTTATGTTTGCCCTGTATGCGGAAACATAATCCAGTCGACAGGCGGAGCAGTGGTAAGCTGCTGCGGAATAACGCTGCCGCCGCTCGAAGCGGAGACTGAAGATGAAGAGCACAAGATCAATGTCGAGACAGTCGAAGACGAATACTATGTCACGGTCGATCATGAGATGACAAAAGATCACTACATCTCATTTCTCGCTGCAGTATCCGATCAGGGAGTCCAGTTAGTGAAGCTCTATCCTGAAGGAAACTGCGAGACGAGATTTCGAAAATACTGCATAAAGAAAATGTACGCATACTGCAACAGGCACGGCCTTTTCATGCTAAAAATGTGATGACCTGAAACCGATTTATGCAGAATATACAGACAAATAGGCCCGGAGGAAATCCGAGCCTATTTCTTTTGAATATTGAGCAAATAACAAGTATCTTTTATCATTTTTACTGTTCGGAATTTTATAAAAGGGGGTGGTAAAAATGAAGAGAAAAGTAACAGAAGAGCGCCGCGGTGAAGTAGAGAAGATCCTTATCGGATTAAGCGGTATGGAGCAGAAAACTCTTTTCGAGAAGTATAAGACGGATGAAGAAGGTCTTGATCCCGTACAGGCATCCGACCGCCTCGAAGAATACGGCAGGAACATCATTGATTTCGGTAAGGAAAAGAGCCTTGCCGTACGTATCAAGGACGCGGTCATTAACCCGTTTAATATCGTGCTCCTGGTTGTTGCAGTCATTACATTCGTAACGGATGTCATCCTTGCTGATGAGCCTTCGTTTGCAACGTTTCTCATGCTCGTTGCGGTAATCATTATTTCCGCAGCAATTTCCTTCATTCAAGAAGAGAAGTCCAACAGTGCTGCCAAGAAACTGCAGGGTATGATCTCCACGAAGCTCGACGTAATCCGCAACGGTGTCGAGACAGAAGTCAATATCGAAGAACTGGTACCCGGCGATATCGTTAAGCTTGCTTCAGGCGACATGATCCCGGGCGATGTAAGATTCATTGAGACAAAGGACTTGTTCATTGACCAGTCCCAGCTCACAGGTGAATCAAATCCTGTCGAGAAGTTCACGACGACAGAGACAAACGTCGGAGTTACGGACCTCGCAAACATCGGCTTCATGGGTTCCAACATCGTATCCGGAAGCGCTAAGGCGATCATCCTTACGACAGGCGGTGATACATACTTCGGAAGCATGGCAAAGAGCCTTAACACTTATGAGGAGAAGAGCGCATTCGAGAAGAATCTTGATTCCGTAAGTAAGCTTCTCATCCGTTTCATGCTCATAACGGTTCCGGTCATCTTCATTGCCAACTTCATCACAAAGGGTCAGGGCGGCTGGCTCCAGTCATTGATGTTCGGCATTACGATCGCAGTCGGAATCATGCCTGAGATGCTTCCCGTAATCATGAACTCTTCACTTGCAAGGGGTGCTATCAACATGTCCCGCAAGAAGACGATTGTTAAGCGTCTTGGTGCGATCCAGACATTCGGCGAGATGGATGTTTTCTGCACCGATAAGACAGGTACTCTTACACAGGATGAGATCATCCTCGAGAAATACATGGACGTTTTGGGCCGCGAGGACAAGCGTATCTTAAGACACGCTTTCCTTAACAGCTACTTCCAGACAGGCCTTAAGAACCTCATGGACGTTGCCATCATCAACCGTGCCGAGAAGGAAGATCTGTCTTTCCTCAAGGAAGCATACGTAAGAGAAGACGAGATCCCGTTCGACTTTTCGCGCCGCCGCATGAGCGTCGTGCTTAAGGACAAGAACGGCAAGCGCCAGCTCATTACAAAAGGTGCAGTAGAAGAGATCCTGTCCATCTGTTCGTTCATCGAGATCGACGGTGAAGTCAAGGAGATCTCTGATGAGCTTATCGCGAATGCGAAAAAAATCGCTGAAGAGAATAACCTCGAAGGCATCCGTGTTATTGCCGTAGCTCAGAAGAACAACGTTCACGGCGTTGATGTTTTCGGTGTTGAAGACGAGAGCGACATGGTACTCATCGGATTTGTTGGCTTCCTCGATCCACCGAAGGAATCAGCAGGCAAGGCTATCGATGCTCTGAGAAATAATGGTGTCCGCACGGTCGTCCTTACGGGTGACTCCGAAGGCGTTGCGATCAACATCTGCGGTAGACTCGGATTTTCCACCGAGATGACACTGACCGGTGCAAAGATCGATGCGATGAGTGATGATGAGCTTAAGGAAGCATGCAAGAAGTGCGACATCTTCTCGAAGCTTTCTCCTTATCAGAAGCAGCGTGTCGTTAAGATGTTCCAGGCAAACGGCCACATCGTAGGTTACATGGGTGACGGCATCAACGACAGCTTGCCCTTAAAGCAGGCAGACATCGGCATCTCAGTTGATAACGCTGTCGATATCGCGAAAGAAGTTGCCGACATCATCCTGCTCGAAAAGGATCTCATGGTCCTTGACGAAGGTGTTGTCGAAGGCAGAAGCACATTTGCGAATATGTCCAAGTACTTAAAGATGTCTGTCAGCGGCAACTTCGGAAACATGTTCTCGGTACTCATCGCGAGCATCTTCCTGCCGTTCCTTCCGATGCTTCCGGTACATATCCTCGTGCAGAATCTCTTAAACGACTTCGCACAGCTCGGCATGCCTTTCGACCATGTCGAATCAAAGTACATCGAGAAGCCGAAGAAGTGGGACCTTGGCGGCATCAAAGGCTTCATGGTATCGTTCGGACTTTTGAGTACAGTACTCGACGTTTTGTGCTTCCTCGTACTGTGGTTCGTATTCGGATACAACAATCCTGATATGGCCGGATATTTCCAGTGCGGCTGGTTCATGTTCGGTGTTATCTCACAGACGATGGTAATCCACACGATCAGAACGCCGAAGCTTCCGTTCATCAACGACAGGGCATCAGTTCAGCTGACGCTCTCAACACTTGCGGTAATTGCAGTTACGCTGATCATCGGCTTTACGGGTGTATCAACACTGTTCGATCTGCCCACGATGCCTTTAAGCTACATGCTCTGGCTTGCGATCCTCATGCTTGTTTACATGGTTTTCGCGCAGATCATGAAGGTCATCTACATCAAGAGACACAAGGACTGGTACTGATACCTTTGCTATAAAAAGAATGCGTGTGCAATTGTTGGCCTTTTTTTGAGCAAACAATTATACAACGCCGTTTTTTTGAGGCATCTTCTCTACTCGTGATACAATAAGTTTTAGTAAACATCAGGGAGACTTACGGGCTGTATGGCAAAGGGAAATAAAAAGCGTTCTAAGGGAAAGAAAGTCATAAGAGGGATATTACTGACCCTTCTTATTCTTGTTGCAGTTGTCCTTGTAGGCGCGAGGATCTATTTCAGGGCACCCGTAAGCGGTTACTACAAGGCTTCCGAGAAGGCTTTTGTCATTCCCGGACTCATGGATAACATGACGCCTCAGGGATTTGATTACGATGAGGCTTCCGGCATGTATCTTATCGGAGGTTACCAGAAAGACCACAGTCCTTCGCGCATTTACCGCGTCGAAAAGACAAGCGGTAAAGACAACGGCTATGTTGTCCTGGGTGATGAGGAAGGCAATACGTTAAATCCCCACGCAGGCGGACTTGCGGTTCATGACGGATATCTCTTTGTGGCAGGCGATGAGGATGCGAGCATCTATGTCTATAACCTCTCTGACGTCTTGAATGCCGGAAGCGGCGAAGTGGTGAAGAGAGCCGGCCTGTTCAATACTGTTTTTAAAGGTGACAAGGTAAATGTTGCCTGGATATGCTTTTCGGAAGACCGCATGATCGTCGGTGAGTTCTACAGAGATCCGAACTACGTAACGGATGAATCCCACTGGGTCACGACAACGACAGGCGAGGAGAACCGTGCTTTCGCATTGAGCTACAGCTTCAGTGACGATGAGGGTTCTGTTTTCGGCATTTCCGGAATGCCTTCAGAGATTTATTCATTGCCGGGTCTTGTTCAGGGCATGACCGTTAAAGACGGAAAGTTCTGGATATCCCAGTCTTACGGAACGGCTAAGTCCACGATAAGATGCTACGATTTGGAAGGTGCTGAACCCGTAACAGCCAGAATGTATGTATATTCCGGCAGGGCAGATGCAGATGTGTATATTCCCATATATGCATTGGACAGCAGCACGGAGGTCGCATCTTTTGATGCTCCGCCGATGGCAGAGGAGATTATTTTCGTTGACGGAAAACTGATGATAATGAGTGAGTCTGCTTCCATGAAATATATCTTCGGAAACCTTACCGGCGGCAGATGGTGCTACGCAACAGATGTTGAGAAAGTGATTTAAGTAAGGAGCGGCGGATCATGTTTTATACGGATATTCCCGGAATCGATCTGGGCGAATACTTTGATAAGACTACAATCCTGGGTCAGGTGCTTGAATTCCTGATCTATACTGCGATCGCGGCTATCGTCACGACGATAGTACTCGCGATTTATAACCACTTCGTAAAGAAGAAGCTCAGGGAAAAGAAGAACATCCAAATCCGCTTCACCCAGAACATTATCAGGGCGCTCATCATTGTCGTTGCGATAATCTGGGTCCTCATGAGTTCGACTGCAACGACCGACATCGGCAAGGTCCTCTTCCAGGGAACCGCCATAATCGGTGCGGTAATCGGTCTTGCCGCGCAGCCCGTTATCGGCGATCTTTTCAGCGGAATTGCGATCAGCATCAACAAGCCTTTTGAGATCGGCGACAGGATCGAACTCGACAGCGGCATCAAGGGAATCGTCATGGACATCACGATGAGGCATGTCGTATTGAGAACGATCGATACGGTTGACGTCATCATCCCGAACAGCAAGATCAATTCGAGCACGATCACCAACATGAGCCACAACACAAAGATCAGATCGGTCCACATGAGATTTAACGTCGCATACGGAACCGACATTGAAAAGGCCATAAAGGTTGTAAGGGATGCCGTTATCGAATCCGAATATTCCGAACCCGAGTGGAAGACAAAGGATTACGGTCCCGTATATTTCATTTCTTATGCAGACAGCAGCCTCGTTCTTGCAACGACTGTTTACTATAAGCCGACCAACGCGACAGAGTTCGTAATAAGCGACATCAACAAGCGCGTTTACGACGCCTTCGCAAGAGAAGGGATCGAGATTCCGTTCAACTACGTTAATGTTGTCATGAAAAAGGACGACTGATCAGCCGGTAATTACTTTTCCGTCCGCATCGGGAATGTCCCTGATTATCTCACCGACGGAAGGCACGTTTATGCTGCCTGACAGCGGATTCTTGATGCTGATCACTGGGGTTGTTATCTCAGCTTCGACTTCAGATCTCTCGAACGCGAGATCGCAGTTTTCCATGCGACAGTTAATGAGTTTTAAGCCCTTGCAGTAGCAAAGCGGCTGGGTGCCATTAATGGTGCAGTCTATAAATGTCAGGTTCTCGGAGTACCAGGCAAGATATTCGCCGTTGATAACGCTGTTTTTAATGGTCACGTTCTTAGCGTGCCAGAAGGCATCCTTGGTGTCGAACCTGCAGTTGTTGATCTCAACGTTTTCGACGTATTGGAAAGAATATTTTCCCTTGAGTGACACGTTCTCGAAAACAATATCCGAAGATCTCATGAGAAAATATTCAGACTCGGCGGAAGTATTAGTCATCTTAAGGCCTTTTACGGACCATCCGAACTCGGGTGAGATGATGGAGGAATCAACGATCTCCGCATCTGCGCATTCACGAAGTGCCTTTATGCCGTGGAGCTTTGTATCACTGATCTTTATGTTGTCCGAATACCACAGTGCGGCGCGGCATTTGTCAGTCATCCCGCATGAAGTGATCTTGAGGCCGTGAACATGCCAGAAGGGGTATCTCAGATTGAAATAAGAATCCTCAACGGTAACATTACTGCATTCTTTAAGCGCGCTCTCGCCGTCAGCGGGACCGTCAAAGCGGCAGTTTCTTACCGTTACGTCTGAGCTGCCGTATAAGGCGCGCTCTTCGTCCATTGTAATGTTTTCGATCAGGTTCATAGACAGTCCTTTTCAACCGGGTATTCTGATGAAATCTTACTATCTCATTTGGCATTCCGTATATCAGTTTTTGGTTAGTTTTGTTTTGACATGCACCAATAAAGTTTGTAGTATTGATTTAGTTTGTCCGTGCTGACAAGATGGCGGACTGCATGTAAGAGGTTTTTACTAATGAAAAACAGCAGCGATATCGGCAAGTCCGCTGAAGACTATCTGGAGTCGATGATAATTCTCAAGGAGAAGAACGGATATGTCCGTTCCATCGACATTGCGGGATTCCTGGGCGTTACGAAGCCGAGCGTCAGCAATGCTATGAAGCGTCTGCGCGAGGAAGGCTACATCGAGATGGACAAGTCCGGCCTTATCACAGTGACGGAGAAGGGCATGGAGATTGCTTCCAAGATCTATACCCGCCATAAGAAGCTTACGGATTTCTTTGTCGCATTGGGCGTCGATCCGGCTGTTGCGGAAGACGATGCCTGCAAGATCGAACACGACCTGAGTGATGAGACTTTTGACGCGATCTGCAGCCACATCGAAGAATTCCGCAAGAAGTCAAAAAAAGACTAATAATCCGCTGTTAACTGATATATACCGATCAATTTACTATGCTAAAATCTCATTATTGAGAAATGTTTAAAAAGGAGATTACCCTATGGCATGTTTTCTGGTTCCTACAACTGAAGCGATCGTAACAACAGTAATCAAGCACGCAGCTGACAAGAAAGGTTCTGACAATATCTTCATCAAGAAGATGGGATGGCTCAATAATATGCTCTGGGGCGGTTCAGCTCTCCTTGCTTTTGAGCACGTTTGGCACGGTGAAGTAACACCGTGGTTCCCTTTCCTTACTGCAGCCGCTAATCCGGCAGATGCATCCGAGATGCTCCGTGAGATGTTTACGAGCGGAGTCGCAATGGCTGTACTTGTGACGCTGGCGTGGGTCATCATGGTATTGGTGGCTCAGGCTATATCAAAGAAAAAAGCGCCTGCCCAGGTTAAAGCAAAGGCATAAGGGGGAACGGCAAAATGACGTTGCTTATTACCGTTTTCGCAGCAGCTATTGCAACGATCTTTTGGTATAACTCAAAGTCTGACAGAAAGCTCGGCACACTCGCACTCATGTACTGGGGCGCAAGTCTTATGTGGCTCGTTGACGCAGTAGTCGAGTATATCGAACTCGGTTCTGAATTCTTTGAGCAGGCTCCCGCAGACATGCTCAACGATACATATCTCGGTCTTTCCGTAGTTGCTCTGGGCATCGTTATCTGGCTCGTAGTCCTTCTCGTCAAAGATCCCGAAGGCAAGGTCAAGGCAATGCTTGCTTCCAAGTGATGGATATATCAAAGGACATAAGGATTAAAGAAAATGCGCTCATTGAGCGAATTAAGGCCGCCGGGAAACTGGCGGTCGCTTTTTCAGGCGGGGTGGATTCCACTTATCTTTTATACAAGGCTCACGAGATTCTTGGTGATGATTGCATTGCCGTCACGGTGAAGTCTCAGGTCATCACTGATGAAGAATTTGAATGGGCTTCTGATTTCTGCTCGAAAAACGGGATCAGTCAGACCGTAATCGACTTCGATGTTTTCGCCGTGCCGGAATTTGCATCAAATCCTCCGGACAGGTGTTACTATTGCAAGAGAAAGATCTTTGAGAGCATTAAGGATGCCGCTTCCGGATATGAGGTCGCCGACGGCAGCAATGTCGACGATACGGGCGATTACAGACCCGGCATGCGCGCAATCAAAGAGCTCGGAATATCAAGTCCCTTAAAAGAATCCGGCCTTACCAAAAATGACATCCGCATTCTCTCCAAAGAGGCAGGTCTCCCCACATGGGATCATCCGTCTGCCGCGTGTCTTGCATCAAGATTTGCATACGGGGAAGAGATCACAGGCGAAGGATTAGTGCGTGTTGCCGCCGCCGAGAAGTTCATTAAAGCTCTGGGCTTTGCGGGCATCCGCGTAAGGGTTCACGGCGATATCGCGAGGATCGAAGCAGATCCTGATGACGTTGCCCTTCTTGCTTATGCACGGACAAGAAAAGAGATTTCGGAAGAATTAAAGCGCCTGGGCTTTAAATACGTAACAATAGATATGGAAGGCTACCGTACCGGCAGCATGAACGAAGTATTAGACAAGTAACAGAGGTTTGTTATGAGCGATACCAGAGACATTTTGGAGAAAGTTGCATCAGGTGAGATGACACCCGAAGAGGCTGAACTCCAGCTCAAGATGAAGCCTTTCGTCGATCTCGGGTTTGCCAAGCCCGACCTGCACAGAGGTTTAAGACAGGGCATTCCCGAAGTTATATACGGCGAAGGAAAAACTCCTGAGCACATTGATAAGATCACATCAAGCCTTATGGAAGGCGGCCAGAAGACCGTCCTCATCACGAGACTGTCTCCCGGTAAGGCTGCTGAGCTTAAGACTCCCATCACGTATTATGACGTTGCCCGGATCGGTGTTGC
>X410_Impala__coassemble_217_pt1 | contig 11909 bp, 9 predicted proteins | sample X410_Impala__metabat2_low_PE_001 | metagenome-assembled genome bin X410_Impala | reverse complement strand
GGTTCGAACTCCAGACCCCTTGATTAAAAGTCAAGTGCTCTACCGGCTGAGCTAGTGAACCATTTGGCTGGGGTGGCAGGATTTGAACCTACGAATGCGGGAGTCAAAGACCCGTGCCTTACCCCTTGGCTACACCCCAGTGATAAGAGGCAATTAAAAAATTGGGGTGGGATATGGGATTCGAACCCATGATATCTAGTGCCACAAACTAGCGCTCTAACCAACTGAACTAATCCCACCATGACAGCCAATTGCCTAAAAAGTATAATGTTAACTATGTTTTAAGTCAAGCAGTTTATTGCACCTTAAATTAAAGATGTGTAATATACGTTCGATACGGATAATAATCTGTTGACTACTATCCTGCTCAAGTGTATTATATGCGGAATTATACAATTTTTTGCATAAATATTCATTTGATGAGAATTTGATTATAAGAGGTATATATTATGGAAGAAGAATTAACTAAATCCTATATAACAATGCCTATGGGCTTTAAGGCTAACGGTGTATCCGCAGGCATGAAGTGTTCCGATCCTGCAAATATCAATGAGAGCACACCAAAGTACGCTGTCCTTGATATGGGCATGGTCTATTCAGATACAATCTGCAATGTTGCAGGTGTCTACACATCCAACCTCGTCAAAGGCCATTCACTTGTACGTTCAATGAACATCATTGAATCTGTCGGCAAGGCACGCGGCATCATAGTCAACAGCAAAGTTGCCAATGCAGGTGTTGGAGCAATTGGTATTGAAGACGCCTCTAAAGTCGCAGAGACTGCTGCCGATATCCTCGGCTGCCCTGCTTCTGAGATCCTTACAGCATCAACCGGTGTAATCGGTTCACGTCTTCCTTTGGATAAGATGCTCCCTGCAGTTCCTGAATTAGTTTCAGGTTTGTCTTCTTCTGAAGAAACAGCTCACAATGCAGAATATGCCATGATGACCACAGATACGGTTCCAAAGGAAGTATCTGCACAGATCGAGCTTACTGACGGCAAGACAGTTACTATCTCCGGTATGGCAAAGGGATCCGGCATGATCCACCCTAACCTCGCAACCATGATCTGCATCTTCACTACTGACTGCGGTATCGAATCCGCTTCATTGAAGAAGATGCTCCAAAAAGCTGTTAAGTATACATTCAACAGAGTCAGTGTCGACGGCGACACTTCCGTCTGCGATATGGTAACAGTATTTGCAAACGGTGCTTCAGGAGTATCTGTTGCTGAAGGCACCGAAGACTATGCTTTGGTTGAATCCGCACTCTGCAAGCTCTCAGAAGATATTGCCAGAATGCTCGCAGCTGACGGCGAAGGAGCAACAAAGTTCGTTGAGATCGAAGTTCACGGAGCTAAAGATGAGAAAGATGCAAAGCTCATCGTTACATCTGTTGCACGTTCCCCTCTCTGCAAGACAGCATTCTTCGGCGAGGATGCCAATATCGGCCGTATCCTTACAGCTGTCGGTTACTCCGGAGCGTCATTTGATCCTGAGAAAGTAGATATCAGACTCTCAGGCCTTCTCATGTATAAGGATGGCGCTGCTGTTGCATTTGATGAGGAAGAAGCTTCAAGACTTCTTGCCGAGCACGATCTCAAGGTAGATATTACTCTTTACGAGGGTGATGCTTACGACAGAATGTTCACATGCGATTTCTCTTACGATTACGTTAAGATCAACGGAAGCTACAGAACATAATCCGGTGCTTTTATAACAATCCATGCTCACTTGATACCCGGAATATTATTTCCGGGTATTTTTATATATATCTCCTTACAACTTGCGCATCAGAGTATATATCTATATTCACCGTGTCTACTACATTATTTTGCTTATTATCGTAAACAACTATATTAATGCCGGGTTTATTGGTGGAATAATCGAGTCTGTCAATTATTATGCAGCCATCAACACCCTCTTGCTGTATTTTATATTCATGACCAAAATCAAAAGAGCCTGTTCTTTCTATTCGCTGTTCACTGCCGGTCTCTTCAACCATAGAACCATTATTCAATATCGAGATGTAATTATAGTAACCTGTCCCGGAATACGAGTCATAATCTACGCCAAGATTACGCAGTGATGTCTCTAATTCCGGACTCAGGTCAACAGGACCGTCTGATTTAATAGATATAAATACTGTATAGTCCTGATTGCAAAGTGAATCTATATAATCAGCACCATTCACCAAGACAGGCACCAGCATTCCTGAAGCAGTGTCGACTCTGTAAATCTGTCTTTCACGGATTTCTTCAACAAAGTAATCAGAATAGGTATCAGTAAACCATTTATTATTCTTATAAACAATCAGATATGAGTACTCATCAAACAGATCATCTATCCATGCATCAGGCTCTACCACTTTTGTATAGATATCATCTGCGTAATACGGAGCCTCTCCTATTGACCACTGCCAGCCTGCATATGTTGTAAGAGGCCTTATAAGGTATTTTATCTTCTCGTAGTCTGCTCCGTTATCTTCCTGGGACAGAATATAAACTTTTCCTCCATCTGCCGGAATGTCATCAACAGATGCTGTCACGCTAATATACTGACGTCGATACTGTCTGGACTCTACAACGAGTTTTCTGCTAAAAAGTCTGGATAAATAATCCCATGGAGAAAGTATCAGAATTACACAAAAGACGGTAACTAATTTCTTATAGTCAGTTTTTGAAAGAGAATTCATCAGCATTACTGTAAGTAAGTAACCAAGTCCTAAGAAAAGGATATTAATATATCTGTTGTATGAAGCAAGAATAACCGCTTCATATTGACTGAACTTAAACATGTACATAACACATATGCCAACCAGGTATATAGCTGATATTGTAATCGTCGCAGCTATTCCGATTACACGGCTGTGCTTTTCAGCATTAATAACAGAAACATGCAGCTTACTGAAATAAAATAAGCCCAGCATAAGTGCTAAAAACAACACAAAATATGTAACTCTGATGCCGTTATTTCCTATTCCGTTGCTGAAGAACTCCATTACATAGTTATGTAACACTTCTCTTCTGTAAGATGTATCCCGCCTTAAAAGCACATTTAGTAAAACAACGAAGTCCACCTTACCAGGGAAACTCTTTACGGCATGATTTGATTCTATGCTGTAATTCCATAAAATCTTAGGCAAAACAACAGATCCTAAAATAGCTAAACCCGGCACAAGCTGCTTAATAGACTTAACGTTCTTATTTTTCTTTACTTCTTTATTTTGCTTTTTGATCTTGCTCAGATATACCAAAACCAGAGCAGCTAAACCTATAAACACAGAAAATAACAGACCCGCATCTTTTGTAATCGGCAGGATCGAACAAACACATGCTATATGCGGCACGAACAGTTTGTCATCAACTTTATAAGTAAAAAGCAGATACAGACCAATAAACAATAAAAAGCCGAGTGCCGGGTCTATATATAAGCATGAATAGAAATTAACATAAAAGATCAGAGGAAACAAAAACAAACTAAGGGAAAACAACAGGCTCCTTAGATTAAATTTATCAAAATATCGGAAGCACGGCAGTATAAACGAAGCAACAAATACGAAATAAGACGGATATGCTATCCACTCCACAAACGGTGCCCCTGTTAATGTTGAATTAAACTTTTCTGTACAGTATTGCAGTATCGCCATAGCCGGCGGATAAGACTGGAACTGGGATTGAGATAGCGGGCTTGTACTGAAATCATTAATGGTCACCATTGCCTTAACGACATCACCCCAATGTGAGAACTCATCCCACTCTTCAAAATACCTGCCGGATAACAATATGCTCAGCAATATTGTCGTGAAAGCAAGAAATGCAAAACCCGGAGTAAAGAAGCAATGACTAAAAGACTTGAATTCCTTCTTCTTTATCAAATAGATCAGTGATGCCAAATAGCACAAAGCACAGATTATGCACTCTATAATCAAGCCGGCCTTGAGTTGTTTAAATATGCCGAATACAAATAGTAACAGGACAATAGCTGAAACAGATATAATTGCCGTCTCTTCGTATCTTTTCTTAAAGAAAGCACTTCCGACAACTCCACCGGTCGAGACAAAAGCGAGCAATAAGAACACAGACAACATATTTCCACCCAAACGCTCAAATATCAGGATTTGTTTTTAGAGCTGAACACAAATCTTTGTTGAACAGCATAACTTATCAGGAATAAGATCATGTCTACGATCATCTTAACCAGTGTTTCCCAACTGATAGGCAGCAAGAATACTATAAGGCTGACGATACCTGCACTTAGGAGCATCTGAACAATAGCCAGAAGCGCATATTTGGTAAGAGAAGTTGTTTTAGAAGCTTTGCTTTTAAAAACAAACTTGTAATTAATCAAATAGTTATAGACTGCAGAAATTACTCTGGCTCCTATTGTTGCAAATGTAATATAGAATGCACCAAAGATATCCTTAAAGAGCAGGACAAACAGATAAAACAGCAAGATATCGACTATAAAAGATGAGAACGAAGCAAATACGAACTTGAAAAACTTCTTCCCTAACACTCTGTAGATAATGACCGAGTCCTGAAAAGGTCTGAAATGAGTCTGATGGTTCTCTTTGGAATCGTAGATCGTAGCTATCGGTACCTCAGTAAGATCGTATCTTCCGGCACATTCCAAAAGCATCTGCATCTCATACTCGAATCGTTCACCTTTTGTATCAATAAGCTCACTCATGAACTTAAAAGGTATGCCGCGAAGACCTGACTGGGTATCGCTGACACGCATGCCTGCCACATATGAAAAGACACTGATGGTTATTGTATTACCAAACCAACTTTTCCACGGGATCTCTTTCTTATCAAAAGTTCGCACACCAAGAATAAGATTATCCGGTTTGTAAATAAGTGTATCTATTATCTTACTTATGCATTCTGGTGTGTGCTGTCCGTCAGAATCAGCAGTTACACAGCCTATCGAATCAGGCATATTCTCCTTGATGTATGAAAAAGCAGTCTTTAGCGCACGCCCTTTACCACGATTGGGTCGGTATGATATGTATTTACCGCCACGTTTAGTGATAATCGATTCCGCCTCTGCAAAAATCGTATCGTATTCTTCGGAACTGCCGTCATTAACAATGATTACCGGCCCCATAGCCTTATCGTCAAAATCATGCAGCAAAGATATAAGCCTGGAATCAGGCTCATAAGAAGGTATTACTATCGGAACAAGTAAATTGTTATTAGTAGACATAAGCACTCTATAATATAACACAAATTCTATTTACAAATTAAAAGGATGCCTCAAAAATGAGACATCCCTAAAGAAATAAACTAATTAGTTATTACTCTTCAGTCTTCTCTTCTTCCTTAGCTTCTTCAGCGGGCTTGGGCTCAACCTTTACAGCCTTGGATGCGAGATACTCAACTGTCTTTCTGGCCTTGATGGAATCCTTGATGAAAGCGGAATCATCGCCGATAGACTTCTTAACCTCCTCGAGATCCATCTTGTAGGAGTTTGCAATTGTTGTGAGCTCTTCATTGTACTCTTCGTCAGTAACCTCAGGATCGATCTTCTCTGTGATCTTCTCGATAACGAGTGAAGACTTAACTCTTACTCTTGCCATAGGCTCAAGGGACTTCTTAAAGTCATCCATTGTCTGGCCTACATACTGGAGATACATATCAAGGCCGATACCCTGGCTGGACATACGGGCTGCCTGATCCTGAGCCATCTGCTCAACTTCGTTCTGGATCATTGATTCAGGAATGTCGATCTCGCAGTTGTCGCATACGGCACGAACTGTCTCGTTCTCGAAGCCTGCCTTGTTGTCCTTGTCAGCTCTCTCCTGCTGCTTAGCTCTTACATCAGCCTTAAGCTCGTCGAGAGTATCGAACTCGGAAACGTCCTTAGCGAACTCATCATCAAGTTCAGGAACGATCTCAGTCTTGATAGCGTGGATCTTTACATTGAATGTAGCGTCAGCGCCCTTGAGGTCTTCTGCATGATAGTCTTCAGGGAACTTAACTTCAATAGTGAACTCTTCATCAACGTTGTGACCTGCAACCTGCTCCTCGAATCCGGGGATGAAAGACTTGGAACCGAGCTTGAGGTTATAACCCTCGCCCTTGCCGCCTTCAAAAGCAACACCATCCTTGAAGCCTTCGTAATCGATAGTAACTGTATCGCCTTCCTGTGCAGGACGGTCGGAAACTTCCTCAAGAGAAGCATTTCTCTTTCTCATACGCTCGATCTCAGCATCAACGTCCTCGTCTGTAACAACCTGATCCTTGAAAGGAACTTCAACACCCTCATACTGACCAAGTTCAAACTCAGGCTTAACGTAAACAGAGATTGTATACTTGATGCCCTCGTCGTTGATGTCCTGTACGTCCATCTCAGGTCTGGAGACAACCTTGAGGTCATGCTCCTTAACTGCTTCAGGATACTGCTCGTTAGCGATCTCGTTCATAGCGTCCTCAAAAAGTACGCCCTCACCGTAGTACTGGCAAACGAGCTGATAAGGAACCTTACCCTTACGGAAGCCGGGAACCTGGAAACGGTTCTTGTTCTTGTTGTAAGACTTCTTTAATGCTCCGTTCCACTCTTCCTTGTTAGCCTGAAGGCTGATTACTACCTGAGAGTGTTCTTTCTTCTCAATTGTGGATGCCATGTTATATCCTCCAAATAAATAATATATAGATTAATAGCCGAGTATGAATTGTATCACAGCGTGGTTAAGAAATGCAATATTATAATACGGTAACTTGTATTCCCTTTAAGACATCAAGTGTAGCCTGATGAAGCTTGGGGTCAAAAGAAGCCGTAAGTTTAGAATCTACAATGACTTCTGCTTCAGGCACAGCAGCCTTTGCTATTACGGCATTTGATACTACGCATATGTTTGAAACAAGGCCGCAGACTTCGATGCTGCTGATATCTTCAGCATTCTCTTTTAAGTATTCTGCAAGCTCGATACTTCCGAATGTGAGCTTTTCGAAGCATTTCTTACCTTCAAGCAAGGGTTTTAATTCATCACAAAGGCCGTGACCTTCTGAACCCTTAATACAATGAGGTACCGGAAGGTTCTTTCCTTCCTGGGTCTGCATGTAGTTATCAAAGTGGGTATCGAGAGTATAAACGATCTTATTGCCTGCTTCTTCGAATTCTTTTATCTTGCCAGCAATACCGGGAATGATCTTCTCTGCCCCATCAAAACCGAGAGCACCATCGATGAAGTCTTTCTGCATATCAACAACAACGAGTACCTTATACATGTAATACCTCCTGCAGATATTAAAAAAGCTGCCGCTAACGCAACAGCTTTGTGTATGGCGCGCCTAGCAGAGCTCGAATCCACAACCTTCTGATCCGTAGTCAGACGCTCTATCCAGTTGAGCTATAGGCGCGTATAAAGCATTGGTTTCCCAATAGCCTAATAAGTTTATTACTTGAAGCCTTGAATGTCAATCACGATTTCGTTAGAATAACTCCTATCGTTTATATGGGAGATTAATTATGGGAAATTATAATCCTGATTCACAGCTGGTAAAAGACCTTGCACTTATAAATTGCAGAGAGCTGGGCGGTATGCCTTTGGCCGGTGGAAAGACTTTCAGATCAGGGTTATTCCTGCGTTCAGGTTCTCCCGAATGGCTAAAGCCTGACCAGATCGATGCAGTTAAGGCTTACGGCGTTAAGTCGGTGATAGACCTTCGCGCCACCGATGAGCTTAAAGAAACCGGAAATCCTTTCGCCGAAGATCCTGATGTGGATTTTTATAACATTCCCTTATTTAACGGAGACCCCAATGGTGATGACGACAAGACAATGGAGTTCATAATCAACCACACTTTGGGTGATTACTATGTGATCATTGCTGAAGAGATGGGCGACCGCCTGGCAGAGATAATGCACATATTACTAGGCAGTTCAGGCCTTACCCTGTTCCACTGCGCACATGGGAAGGACAGGACCGGAGTGGTTGCTGCCCTGCTTTATCTCCTTGCAGGTGCATCCAGAGATGACATCGTCAGGAATTACGCCATTTCATATGAATATCTTAAAGATTTCCTTGCTCCGTCAATTGCAAAGCTTCCTGACAACATGAAGCACATCCTTAAATCTGATGCACACAATATGGAAACTTTCCTCGATTATATAGACAGCAAATGGAACGGAGATATCTCAAATCTCCTTATAGCCAATGGTCTTACAGAATCTGAGATAGTTGCTCTTAAGACAAAGATAATCGCAGATTAACTTACGAATTCACCAAGTTTGATGGTGGAAACGTTGCCGTAGTCATCAAACTCAAAAGACAGCGTGAATTCACCGTCACCATTTTTAAAAGAACCCGTATATCCGCATTCATCAAACATCGGATAGACCAGAAGAAGCTCTGAGATGTTCATTCCGATATAAAGGTCCTCGGATAACGAGAAAACAGATTGTTTCCTGAAAACTACTGAAGAAAGCCTTCCGGATGTCCACTGCCCGTCTTCAAACTCGGCATCAAGGCGGATGGTCATGCCCGAATAAGCAAGAATAACCTGATCCTCAGTATGTGTTGCAACAATGGGATTTCCCAAAAGATAACGGATCTCACTTGATGTATAAGTCGAACCCATTCTGAGTTTGGCTGAGCCGTCTCTTGAGAAACGGAGTTCTTTTATTGATGCAGGTATATCATCTTCCACAAGGAATTTGCCGTCTGACTTAAGTCTCAATTCGACTGTCTTTGACACGATCTTTGTGCCGTCGGAAGAAAATACTTCAGGAATGACATAAGTAATATGCGTCGGTGAGAAAAGCTTGATCTCATAATCTGATGTTACAGTCTTAACCTTGAGCCTGTAGTAATCTGCTATGTATTCTGCCTTAGCATGAATAACTGAGTTAAGATAGATATCCGAGTTATAAGTAGACTTGATGACGGCTTCAAGACCATCGACGTTACCATCATCGATCATCTCAAAGTAGTGGTTAATATAAGAATACGCAAGCATAGAATCAACAATAAAGTCTCCCGGAAGAGAATAAACGTTGTCCTTCTTTGAGAGCATAAACATTACAGGCGGAGCGCTCGGGGCCTTATCTTTTGAATAACAGAGCTCAACTACATCCATGTCTCCATATGTGTAGACAGACGTAAAACCTTCCATATCGCCACTGTCAATAGAAGAAAAATAAATCTGCTTGTCCTCTTCATTCAAGATCCTGAAAGAGTCCGGTGTACCGTGTTCAGATGAATTCTTTCTTAAGATAGAACAGTACTCTGAGAACATTGAATAAGAAAGCCCGTCAAGCTGTGTTTTCGGAAATTTGGCATAACAGTCGGCGACGTTGGAATCACTTATAACTGCATTAGTTACAAGCCTTGCCAGTTCGGCTTCAGATAATGCCTTCTGTGTAACACCATGTGTAAGATCATCGATAAAGTTACATCCGGTAAGGCCTAAAACTCCGAACACTACGGAAATACTCAGGATAACAGAAAGGGCTCTTATAAGAACTCCTTTATAAGCCTTTCTGATGTTATCCCTTTTATGCACTTTTATTCCTCTCTGTTCCTCTTTGCCTGTGCCTCAAAGAGAACTACTCCAGCTGCAACAGCTGCATTAAGGCTGTTAACGTGACCTGTCATCGGAATGGATACCGTGAAGTCACAGCATTTTCTGACGCCGTCTCTCATGCCGTCACCTTCGCTACCTATAACAACTACAAGATTACCCGAATAATCCGCATTATGGTATTCGTAGTCGGCATTCATGTCTGTACCGCAAACCCAGAAGTTCTCTTTCTCCTTAAGTCTTGTAAGCGTCTGCGCAAGGTTGGTTACCCTTGCAACGGGTACGTATTCGATGGCACCTGCTGAAGCCTTGGCTACCATTGAATCCAATGCAACAGAACGTCTCTCAGGGATTATGACACCGTCAACACCGCAGCAATCGGAGATTCTCAGGATAGAACCCAGGTTATAGGCATCTTTGATCTCATCCAAAGCTACGAGAAGAGCCGGTCTGCCTTCTTCCCTGCACTTCGCTATTATCTCATCAAGATCGGCATAACTATGAGGCGCAACTGAGGCAATAACACCCTGATGGTTATGAGTGGCACTCATCTTATCGAGGATCTGTCTTGTAGCTCTTGTTACAACGATGCCGCGCTTGTTTGCTTCATCCAAGATCCTGATAAGGCCGTGATCTAAAGGCTTGTCTCCTTCAGGCTTTAAGATCCAGATCTTGTTGAAGTCCCTTCCTGCTGCCAAAGCCTCAGTTACGGCATTTCTGCCTTCGAGCTTATCTGTTGCCCCCTCATTAGTGAAAGCATCGTCCTGACGCGGACGTCTTTCCTGGGGTCTTGCACCTTCAGGTCTTCGCTGTCTCTTATCCTGGTTAAAACGTCTCTTGCCTTTATCCATTTTTATGTCTCTGTTTCCTTGGTTATCACGCCGTCACATATATCAAAGCTCTTATAGATCAGGTATTCCATCCTCGGTTCCTCGTTATTGAGGAAAAGATAACCGATAAGTGCTTCAAATCCTGTCGCATACATGTAATCAGCATGGTTTGCATTCTTGGATACGGCATGAGGATTTGAATTCTTGCCGCGTCTGAAATAATCCGATTCTGTCTCTGTCAGTTCATCTGCCAGTACCCTGATGCTCGCAGCCTGGGCTTCCGCCGATACATAACGCACCGTGTTGTTATGCATCTTGTTGTTGCTGCCGGCTCCGAGAGTCGCCGACTTGCATCTGGCATAGAGCTCGTAGATAGAGTCACCTATGTATGCAAGCACTAACGGCGATACTTCTCTTAAGTCCTGTGCAATGAACGGCTTGATCATCAGTTATGCCTTCTCGATCTTAAAGCCGCCGGGTACATCCTTTACGGTGTAGCCCTTAGCCTGGATCTCATCTCTGATCCTGTCAGCCTCGGCATAGTCCTTTGCCTTTTTTGCTTCTGCTCTCTTGTTTGCGAGTTCTGTGACCTCTTCAGGGATCTCGTCTTCAAGATCCAAAAGGATTCCAAGAACACCGGTAAGCTCAACGATCTTATCCCTTGCAGCCTGAAGCGCTTCCTTGGATACCTTTGCTTCCTGTGCGCTTGTGTTTGTCTGGCGGACAAGGTTGAAAATATCAGTAATTGCATCAGCGCTGTTGAGGTAATCGTCCATGTGAGCCTTGAAACTGTCGGTAGCTGCTGCTACTGCATCATTAAGAACCTTATCAGCTTGCGGCTCACCCGCAAGATTGCCGCTGTTAAGTATGAAGTCTGCATTTCTTACGCAGTTGGAGATTCTTCCGAGGCTCGTCTGGGCAGCTGCAAGAAGTTCATCAGAGAAATTGATGGGGCTTCTGTAATGACCCAAAAGAATAAAGAATCTTACGACATTGTACGGATACTTCTTAACGATGTCTCTGATCGTGAAGAAGTTACCCAAAGACTTGCTCATCTTCTCGCCGTCAATGTTGACGAATGCGTTATGAACCCAGTAGTTGCAGAATGTGCAGCCGTTTGCTGCTTCGCTCTGTGCGATCTCGTTCTCATGGTGCGGGAAGATAAGATCCTGTCCGCCGCCGTGAATATCGATGGTATCACCCAGGTACTGCTTGATCATGGCAGAGCACTCGATGTGCCAGCCCGGTCTTCCCTCACCCCACGGTGAACCCCATGAAGGCTCGCCTTCCTTCTTGAACTTCCAGACTGCGAAGTCACCGGGATTCTTCTTGCCTTCGTAAGAAGCCTTACGCTCACCGCCGCCTGCTGCGAGCTCATCGAGGTTATAGTGGGAAAGCTTACCGTAATCAGCCTTCTTGGTTACGTCGTAATAAACGCCGTCACCTTCGATAATGTATGTGTAGCCCTTCTCTTCCATTGCTTTGATAAGACCGATAATGGCCTTCATGGAATGAGTTGCTCTGGGTTGGTATGTCTGTCTCTTTATATT
>X410_Impala__coassemble_214_pt1 | contig 12037 bp, 8 predicted proteins | sample X410_Impala__metabat2_low_PE_001 | metagenome-assembled genome bin X410_Impala | reverse complement strand
GTCTTTATCTGTAGTCTTAATAATTGCCATTTAATGCTCCATTTCGTAACCTCGCTAATTATACAGTAAATCGCTTTATATTTTTAATTAAAATTACACTAACGCGTTTTTATTTGTTTTTTTCTCAAAAGAAAATATAATGTTATGGTCAAAATCAAAATGGGAGACCTTATGAAAGCATTCGGTAAAAAGACCTTAACCGGCATAACTGCCCTTTTCATCACTGTTTCAAGCATTCTGGCTTCCACAGGTACAATCGTTGCGGCCGATGAAACACGTCCTGACGATCCCAACGACGGCATCGTTACTGCTTCAGAGCGCAAAACTGACCTTTTAAGCGAAGTTCATGAGGATGCTCCTGAGATCTCCGCTTCTTCATATATTCTTTACGATGCCACCAGCGGCACTATCCTTTTGGGCAGTGATTACGATGTCCAGAAAGAGCCTGCCTCAATGACTAAGGTCATGACTGTCCTTCTGGCATTGGAGCGTCTCGACATGAACGAGACCGTCACCATCACAGAAGAGATCGCCGAAGCAATGGACGAGATCACTTCAGACTATGTTAAGCTCGGTCTTCAGGAAGGCGAAGAGATCAGCGTACAAGATCTCATTTATGCTGCAGTCCTCAAGTCAGCCAACGATGCCAGCCTTGCGCTCGGCATGTATATGGGCGGCACGGAAGCAGGCTTCTGCGAGATCATGAACGCCAAGGCTTCGGAACTCGGCTGCATCAACACACACTTCTCTTCTGCTTACGGTCTTTCAGACCCCAACAACGTTACTACACCTTACGATATGGCTCTTATCCTTAACGAAGCCGTAACCAACACGAACTATTCAGAGATCGCCAAGACTCTTAACTATACGATCAGTGCTACCAACAAATACAGCAGCGAGAGAGACCTTGCCAACAGCAACAGGTTCGTAAACACAACAACATACGGTTACGAGTACTATGCAGGCGGCAAGACGGGATTTACGAATTCCGCAGGCTACACGCTCTGTGCAGCTGCAAAGAAGAACAACAGGACACTTGTCGGATGCGTATTTAACGCAGAAGACCCTGACATCAGATATTCTGACCTCATAAGACTTTTCGAGTACGGCTACTCAACATTTGCAACGGTTGAGATAACTGAAACCGAGTTTACTCCACTTATCGAAGAAGCCAACATGCAGATATCAGACCTCCTGTCAGACACAAACCTTTTTGTAGCCGAGCAGAGAGTCGTTCTTGACCAGTACATAACGACTACTTCATCAAGAGCCCAGCTCGGAAGCACAAACAGGATCGACCTGTCGCAAACGGTAATTGATACACAGGCAGATGAACAGACACTTGAGATACCTCTTTGCAAGGTTTATTCCGATAAGACATATCTCATCGGAAGCCTTGTCATCGAGATTAAGAAAAAGACCGGAGTCGTAGAGGTAAACCCCGAGAAGGTTACCAACCTTACCAGCCTTCGAAGCATTTTCGTGACTTTCGCCGTATTGTCGGGACTTCTTCTCCTGCTCGTGATCATGCTCCTCATCTTCCGCGCACGCATAATAAAGCGCAGAAGAGACGAAGTCACCAAGCGTGCAAATATGCTCTGATAGTCAGGAATCGCTGTTATTGCATTCGTTGCAAATCCCGTAGAAAACCGTTCTTTTAGGATCAAGCACAAAGCCGTGTTCTTCTGACACGTGCTCGAAAAATGCATTTATCTCATCACAGTTAAGGTGGATAAGCTTGCCGCACTGCTCACATTTCATGTGATAGCACTTTCCCTGGCTGCAGTGCTCCGTACCTATAAATTCATAGCAAGCCGGAGATTTCTCATCGATGATGTACTTATTTACCAGGCCGTCAGTCGTAAGGCGGTCCAGACGTCTGTATATCGTGGCCTGGCCGATGTTTATTCCCTGTTTTCTGAAATGATCGGATATCTCCTGGCTCGTGAAATGCGAACCCGCATTATCCTTAAGGAAATTAAGGATCTCACAAGACTGCTTAGTATTATATGAGCCGCTCTTTGTTCTGCCCATCTTAATCCTCCGATCAGAAACTAACTGTAAGTTAGGATATTAGGAGCAGATTGAATTGTCAATGTATAAGAAGTTTATTAACTAATATGCTATTATTAGATTTTATGAGCACAAACAGCCCCGCTGTTATATTTATATTAATAAAAAGTGGAAGATTTGGATGGAAAGCACACAGGTTAAGAAGAAAAAACTGAATCCCGAGACCATAGTGGTCGTTGTGATATTGGCAATAATCATATTCCTCTTTGCATTATTCATGAGGGACATCATGATTCCTCTGTTCAAGATGCAGATGAACAATGACCTTGACGGAGCAAGCGAGCTCTTAAGGAGCACAGGCATATTCGGCGGTGTCAGCGTTATCCTCATCGAGGCGCTGCAGATGATCATCATCTTCGTCTCTGCGGAGTTCATCCAGATCGCAAGCGGACTGAGCTATCCTATCTACATCTCCCTTCCCCTGTGCGATATCGGAATCTGCCTTGGCGCTACGATCATCTTTATGCTCGTCCGTGTATTCAAGTTTAACAGTTCGACTTATGAAAAGAACCGCGGCATGATCGACAAGATCGCATCTAATGCAAAGGACCGCAACATCGTGATCCTGCTCTATCTCCTCTTCTTCATGCCGTTCATCCCTTTCGGCGCCATCTGCTATTACGGTGCCAGCACGAAGATCTCATACGGCAAATACATGCTTACGGTATCTACCAGCGCTATTCCTTCAGTTGTCGTATCCGTACTTATCGGTCAGGCAGGAAAACTCTTTTTCACGAACAGCATCCCGCTCTGGCTCCTGGTGCTCATCGTAATCGCGCTGTCAGTAGCGCTTTTCGCACTTATCTACTGGTTCATGCATAAATTCGTCCTCAAGGGCACCGATAAGACACCGGATTCCCTTTTCTTCGACATTTTCTTCATGGTCGTAAAACTCATCCAGCTTGGCAAGAAGAAGCCTGTCGTAGAAGACGATCGTATCTTTGAGGCTGATGCTCCATATATAATCCTTTCAAACCACGAGAGCTTCATGGACTTCTTTTATCTGAACTATATTTCCCATCTCAAGAGTCCTGCTTATGTCTATAACCGCTACTACTTGACCAGCCCGCTGTTCAACATAATGCAGAAACACTGCGGATTCATTCCCAGAAGACTCTGCGCAGATGACCCTGAAGCAGATGCGAGAATCGAATCCACAATAAAGCACGGCTTCCCTGTCGTCATGTTCCCGGAAGAGCGTCTTTCTCCTGACGGACGCTCGCAGAGCTTTGCGCGCAAAGATGCGGCATTCTACAAGAAGCAGAATGTTGACATTGTTCTCGTAAAGATCGACGGCGGCTACTATGCTCATCCGAAGTGGCGCAGAAGAAAGTATTCATCAGACATCAAAGTAAAAGTTGAGCGTGTTATAAAGCGCGACGAGATCGCTTCCATGTCTGAGGATGAACTTAACAACATCATCCGTGACACTCTCTATAACGATGCATCCAAGTCCAATATCTCTTACCGTCAGGGCGGCAAGGCAACCGGTCTCCAGAAGATCCTTTACCGTTGTGCCGACTGCGGAGAGCTCTATAAAACAACAGGCAGCGGCAACGATTTCAAATGCACGGCTTGCGGCAAGGTTCACACCTTTGATAAGAAGTACCACTTCACTGATGACATGCATTCAATCGCAGGATACTACGAAGCTATCCGTCAGCTTGAAGAAAAAGATCTGGATTCCCTCAATCTTACGGCTGATGTAAAGATGAAGGTCTTCTCTGACAAACTCAGGGTAACAAAGCGCGAAGACGGCGTATGCACACTTGATAAAGAGAACTTCAAATATAAGTCCGGCACAGAAGAATTCACCATTCCGGTCAAAGATATCCAGGCTCTGGTATACCAGGCCGGCAAGAGATTTGAGCTCTACCACGACGGAAAGCTTCACTTCTTCTATCCCAAAGAAAACCCTAACCAGGTTGCACGCTGGGCATTGCTGGTAGATCTGATCAACGCAGACAGATAACTAAACCTGCCTCCATTCATTTCAAATAATCAGGGGCCGTCTAAAATGTGCAGCACCATTTGTAATGTTGAATGAATCCTTCATTTTAATGTGTTGCAAATTTGTCGGCCTAAAACAGTTTGAAAACATCGACAAAAAGTCGGAATTTACCAAAATCCGAATTTTTGTCGGCCTGAAAACGCTTATTCACATCGACAAATCTGCAACAAGGCACAGTAGAATTTGAAGTAAAGAGTTAAAGAATAGTACAACAACGGTTTATACTGTCATTCCGCTTTGTCATTCTTTGTCTGATCGTATTCCCAGATAAGTTCTTCTAATGTCTGATACAGACGGTCGGGTTCGACGGGTTTTGAAAGATGCGCATTCATTCCGACCTGCAGAGATCGTTGTACATCCTCATCGAAAGCGTTCGCCGTCATGGCGATGATCGGTATTTTCTTTGCATCAGGTCTGCCTAATGCACGGATGGCTTCTGTTGCAGCAAGGCCGTCCATTTCAGGCATGCGGACATCCATGAGGATAGCATCGTAATAACCTTCTTCGCTCTTACTGAACATATCCAAAACTATCTTTCCATTCTCAGCGTGATCTATCCCGGCTCCTCTTACCATGATGATCTGCTCCATGATCTCAGCATTGATCAGAACGTCTTCGGCCATCAGGATATGTCTTCCCTTAAGATCAGCACGGCTCTTCTCCTTGAACAGAGTCATGCTGTTCTTGCGAGCTATACGCTCAAACTCATCTATTACGTTGGATGCGAACAGGGGCTTTGCAAGGAAGCTGTCTACACCGGCATGGATTGCTTCTTCCATGATCTCATCCCAGTTAAATGACGTAAGGATGATTACCGTGGTTTCTTTTGCATAGCGCTGACGGATCTGGCGGGCTACGTCGATACCGTCCATCTCAGGCATCTTCCAGTCAAGAAGGACAAGATTATAAGGCTCGTGCTTGGCATGACATACTTCAAGCATGTTAAGAGCTTCCTGTCCGCTGTAACATGTATCTGCCTTGATGCCTGCTTCATCCAATACGATACGTGCATGTTCAGCAGCGATCTCTTCATCGTCAACTACAAGGATTCTCATATCCTTCGGATTAACAAAATTAGTTGAAGAGAACTGGTGCTCGCAGTTATTCAGGGTAATAACGACCGTGAATTCAGTGCCTACACCCTTCTCTGATTCCACGGAGATCGTTCCGTTCATGAGCTCAACAATGTTTTTGGTGATAGCCATTCCGAGACCGGTGCTGCCGTATTTGTTATTGCGGCTGCTGTCTTCCTGTGCAAACGTATCGAAGATCCTCGGAATGAATTCTTTCTCCATTCCGATACCGGTGTCTTTGACAGTAAGCTTGAGCGTTGAATGATCACCATATACAGCCATGCGCTCAACTGCAAACTGTATGCTTCCCGGTGCATCGGTAAACTTGATAGCGTTGGACAGGATATTGATTATTACCTGCTTAAGCTTCATGTCATCGCCGATATAGTAGTCGCTAACGCCACCGGTAACACGGCATTCATAGTGAAGTCCCTTCTCATTACACTGGGACATTACCATAGTATTGATCTGTTCGAGCATGTTACTGAAAGAGAACTCTTCCTTGCGGATTATGAGCTTGCCTGATTCAATACGGCTCATGTCGAGAATATCATTTATGAGGCCCAGGAGATGATGCGCACTGCCTCCGATCTTTTCCAGGTATTCTCTTGTATCTTCAGTCAGTGTCTCATCACGTAATGCAAGACTGTTTAGTCCGATGATCGCATTCATTGGAGTACGGATCTCATGGCTCATGCTCGAGAGGAATGCTGTTTTCGCTTTATTGGCCTGCTCCGCAGCTTCCAGAGCTTCAGCAAGTGCCTGATTCTTTTTCATCGTATCGCGCATTTCCTCGTCGATTACGGTAAGTCCGAGGCCGACTGTGTGGACGGTATTATCGTCACGCTCGTCGGGATGACGTTCGCCCGCCATACGGATCATCTCGTAATATTCTTTTCCGTCTCTCTGTGCGAGATAGCGGTATACAATAATGAGATTATCTGCCAAAGCCTTACGGATGTTATCAGGATCTATGAACTTAAAGAATCCGTCACGGTAGCTTTCTGCAACAGAGTTATTTGCATATTTCGAGAAGAACTCATAGTAAGGGAAATGAACACCTTCTGCAGGCTGTTCCTTATCCGTGGGATCGGCTCTGTAGCAGACGGCATCATCTTTATCGAGATCAATATGATAAACGCAGCGGTAATCTGATGCCAATGCGGTGATCATCTTATCCTGCTGTTCTCTGTGATGGTACTGCTCCAGGATCTCGGCATTAGCTTTCTCAAGTTCTTTCCTGGCATTTTCTTTATTGGTGATCTCACGTCTGGATCTTCTTCTGTCACGGACAAGCAAAGCGATTATGACGGCAGCAATAATAAGCATAGAAGTTCCGAACAATGCCATATTGTCCCACAACATATCCAGCGCCGAATATTTAAACAACTTGTCGGTATATCTGAACGCAAGATTCTGGGCATAGTCTTCTCCGGCAAGGCTTATACCGCGGTTAAGAAGTCTTAATAGGCCTTCATTACCGATCTGAACACCGAAGCATCTATCGTCTTCATAAGAAGTCTGCAATTGTGACAATCTCTTATAACGTTTGTTTCTTAGTATGTCATTTGCTCTCAAGCCGTTTAATGTAGTGCATCCCACTTCACCGTCAATGACAGCCTTAAGGCAGGCATCGGTAGACGGATAGAGCGTAATCTCCGCATCAGGATAATAAGTGCGTATGAAGTAATACTGCATGCGGTTATTTTCATTTACGGCAAAATGCTTTAATGTATCGTCCGAATAATCGCCGTAATACACTATTTCTGTTGCTGCGGATATGACTGAAGTCGACTGGAAGATACCATTTTCTTCCGAATAGAACAGACCGCCGCCTACAGGAAATGCAGTATCGATATTACCATGCTCAAGATCTGCAATCATGTCATCGTAACTGTCGTAGCCCTTATAAGTTACTGACATATCCTGTATGCCAAGTCCTTCAACGATCTTGGGAACATAATCTTTTACGAGTCCTGTCACATCACCAGATGAATCAGTATCACTGTATGGAAGATAATTGTTCAGGTATCCTACCCTGAGCTCGTTATGTTCTGAAAGCCACTGCTTTTCCGCGTCAGAAAAAGCACGGCTCGAAATGCTTACAGGATAGAATTTATTACGCAGATTGTTGATATAGTTCGGCTCATTAACGGCAAGTTCAGTCTGTGCCTCATTAAGTTCGGCAAGAAGGTCAGGCCTTGATTTTGTAACACACAGAAAATAATCAGATGTACCGAACGGACATAAGAGCTCAGCATGATCTCTGCCGTAAGCTCCGTCGCCTTCGGCTGCAAGAATATCAATGTCATGCTTGTCGAACGCTTCGAAAAGAGGTTCATAATCGTTGAACTTAATTACTTCTGCTTGTATGGAATGTTCCTTCAGGAAGTTTTGAAGGACATCGACCAGGGCACTGTCCAGGACACCAATCTTCCTGCCGTTTAACGTAGTAACATCAAGGGTAATGTCATCATCGACATCATGTTTCACAAGACTGTATGTCTCATTGCCCATTGCCGCATCAGGATAACCGATAATTGATTCTCTGTCTTCTCTCCACGCAAGGCCTGCAAGAAAATCTATATCGCCGTCCAGAAGCATTTGGTAAAGGTCACCGAATTCACCGTAAACATATTCGTAACGCCAGCCGGTATATTCAGAAAGCTTCTGATAGTACTCATATGCATAACCGGTCTTTACAGTACCGTCAGCTGCACCTTCCTGAAACACTTCCTGCTCATAATAACCGACCCTTACAGTATCTACTGAAGGACCTGCAGCGCGGACATTTTGTGGAGCGAGCGCTACAACAAGTACAACAACACAAAGAAATGCTGAAAGCAATAAGCTTTTATTCTTATTCAGCTTATGAACCATCACATGATCTCCTAAGTTATACTAAAAGGCCGGCAAGCTCAGAACGCTTTTCCGATATAGTCTTAAGATACTCCGAATAATCAATATCCTTTTTCTCGCGGAGAAGTTCGGTTAACTCATAAACAGGCTCATATATCGGCGTTAATGCCAGATTGCCGAGCACACCTTTGAGAGAATGCGCGGCTTCAAACGCTGCATCAAAATCCTTTGCAGCTACTGCATCTTCAAGAGCCTGGAAATTCTTATCATCAACGGCCCTGCCGATCAGTTTGAAATAGAATGCCTCATTTCCCATGCAGCGGGTTAAACCTTCATCCGTATTGCAGCCTAACTGTTTAAGAGCATCTATGGTAAGCATCAATCCGTCTCCTCTAAGGCATCTTTCTCTACAAGAAATCTCTCGAACTCTTCAGCCGGTACCGGCTTCGAGAAATAGTAACCCTGTATTATCGTGCATCCGAGCTTCTTCAAAGCAAGATATTGTTCTTCAGTCTCAACGCCTTCAGCAATTACCGGCACTCCAAGGTAATCAGCAATATCGATTACGATACTGATCATTCTCGTGTCGTTCTGCTTATCAAATGCATTTCTGATAAACATCATATCGAGCTTTAATGCATCGATCGGAAGCTCTGAGATCATATTAAGAGATGAGTATCCTGAACCGAAGTCATCCATCTCGATGAAAAAAACGTGGTCTCTTAATTCCTTAACTCTGTCTACGATCTGGTCACCGTCTCTTACATAAGCTGACTCTGTGATCTCAAGATAAATGTCTTTTGCCGTTGTACCGGTCTCTGACGTTATCTTCTCGAAAGTATCGACAAGTGCAGGGTCATACATCTCGGCACGTGAAAGGTTTACCGAGACAGGAACGGAAATACCGAGACGCATCTTCCAGTCAGCTATGGTCTCAGCCGCACAGCGCCAGATATATTCATCAAGCTGCGATATAAGTCCGTCTTCTTCAAACAACGGTATGAACTTGCCCGGAGATATCATTCCGAGTGTCGGATGGAACCATCTTACCAGCGCCTCTGCACTGGATAAAACAGGCTTATCTCCTTCAATATTGAATTTAGGCTGGAAGAAAACCTTGAATTGCTTTTCTGCAAGCGCCTTAGGGAATTCATCAACAAGCTGCTCTGCAAAGAGCTCATTTTCCATCAGTGTCTCATCGAAATTGCTGATAAATACGGAGTAGTTATTTCTGATAAGATCCGCAGCGATCTTAGCACGGTCAAATCTGGCTCTGACATCAAGCTTCTTATCACATGAAGAATACACACCGATCCTGAGTTTTACTGAAGTCGGCATGTCGCAGCATACTTCTGATACTTTATCGGTAATCAAAGTATAGTCATCACGATGGGTGCAATAGACTAAAAACGTATCGGCATTCTTTCTGCATATAACGCTGTCAGACGACGAGAATACCGTCAGAAGGCATCCGGCGATCTTTCTTAATATCTCATCGCCTTTTGCCATTCCGAATCGCTCGTTGACAATATGGAAATGGTTAACATCAAGGCAGAGAGCGTCCATATCTGAGTTCGGATGATACTTATCGAACTGCTCGGCATAACGCGAGAAATACTCATATGAATAAAGTCCGGTAAGCTCGTCGCGTTCTGTCGCACTGATTATCTGACGGTCTTCAGCAAGCTCGATGGAGCGCGATATCCTGGCTCTGATCACATCAGGCTGCGGATAAGGTTTAGGGATAAAATCAGCTGCACCGCGTACAAGGCTTTCTACCTCGGATGCCTGGTCAGACGTCAGGACAATAACAGGAATTCCCTTAAGATCAGGATCTTCCTTCAATCGCGACAGAAGATCAAGTCCGTTGAGCTTGGGCATCATGAGGTCCAGGAGAATGAGCGATAAGGTATTGCGGTTCTTCTTTATCACGTCATATGCCATCTCGCCGTCTTCTGCCATCAGGACATCATATTCATCGCATAAGATGTTATTCAGAAGTTCCCGGTTGATCATCTCGTCATCTGCAACGAGGATATGGCGCTTACCATCTACATAAAGATCTGTTGAACGTTTCATTTAGGGATCTCCCTGTAATGATTTTCTAGCTCATATGGAGAGCAAACCTGTACCCTAAAATTATATCACGAGAAATTGATATCAAAGATTACTTACTTTTAAATATGTTGTAAATAAGAGGAAATCTTATGGGAATCACTTGTCCAGTACTTCGCCTATTTTTCTGTATGTATCGTAGATCGTCTTAACGCTCTGCTCAAGGACTTCCCTATCACCATCAGTTATATCAAGGCCGGCACTTACTTCGTCAAGGACAGCCTTTTCCTTATCATCAAATTCGGTATCTGCATAAGCAACTCCGAAAAGTTCGAAATAAACGATCTTACGGCTTCTTAAGCTGCTTGACTTAATGCTCTCTATCTCTTTCTTTACATCAACGAGTGACGCATCGATAAACGCAAAGTTAACACCCATTTCCTCATTGTACTGGTTAAGGATAGACACCTCTTCCATAACTCTGCCGTCAACGGACGCCAGTACATTAGCTATATTCCAGAAAGCCTTCTTCTCTTCCATTGTTAACTCATCAAGTAACATATATATCCTCCTGATTATTCCATTAATACACAGACAATTATAACTCTTTGTTAATCCACTTCTTGGATAAATACCCTTTTCGCGCTTCTTAGCCTCTACAACACAACCAATTAAAACACCTGTAGACATTATAAGTGCAACGTCTTTGTTCTGAAAATTCCGAGTGATAAACTTCTTCCATAAAACTTAATTATTTTTCCTTCTGATTGTCTTTAGTAATCGCGTTGTATAAGACCTATGATGATACCGCTGATATAAACGAACATGAGCACCGAGGTTATGATTATTCCGGCAATGGCAAGTCCTCTTCCAAGCTCTTTCTTTTTCTTGGATGAAATAAGACCGATAATGGATATGACAAAAAATACCGGCGCAGTCGTTCCAAGCAAAACGATTGATGCCAATGCACCGTAGAAACCGACACAGCACAAAACATTCTTCTTATTCGTATAAGCAGGTGTGATCGGCACAACTGCAGGTACCGGCTGGATAGGCTGAATCGGCTGAACTGGTTGAACCGGCACAACAGCAGGATTAACAGGACTTAAGTCCGCACCACATTCTGAGCAAAATCTTGCGTTATCTTCATTCAGAGTTCCACATCTGCCACAATGCATTTTCTTCCTCCCGGATTAATTATGTTTCTCAGCAAGCATCATAAGCTTTTCTTCTGCGAATTTCCTGTATTTAGTGTCGCCGCCTTTTTCATAAGCAACATTAAGGTATTGTTTTGCCCTTTCCGGCTCTTCCTTCAAGATAAGCAGTTTTCCTAATGCGTATGAATAACTGACTTCCGTTAAAGGATAAAGCGGCGTGATGGTTGCCAGCATTTTCTTATAATGTTCTTCCGCTCCATCATAGTTGCCATCCATTATCCTGATGGAATATTCAGCGTTTTTCAGGCTGGTCTCGAGTCTTTCCTTGAATTTCTGATTTTTTATTGTTGCAAGTTGCTTTCTAAGCTCTTCCATCTCATTTTCAGCCAGTTCGCGCTGATTGTTTTTCAGGTAATAACCAATCATGAAATTGCGGCGGGAAGACAAATAAGCCTTTGATGTGATTTTCTGACAGCACTCATAAACCGCATCATAATCATCAATAACAGCGTAACCTTCTGCAAGCAACATATTGTAAGTATTGACGACAGGACCTTTTGCTTTATTTTCAAACAGGTTCTTCAGTGTGTTTATATAATTATTGGCCTGGCACTCATTAATGAGAACTATTACTTCATTTGAAAGCTTCCTCGTTGCAAGCAGGGTAAAGACTTTAGCATTTATCACGACAAGAATTAATGTCGGAATAAGAACCAGAAGCGGAAAATACCAATCTTCTCTCCAGAACAGGAACATAACGGCAATCATGCATATAAGCAGAAAGACACCTATGCACCAATACGCAATAT
>X410_Impala__coassemble_212_pt1 | contig 12090 bp, 11 predicted proteins | sample X410_Impala__metabat2_low_PE_001 | metagenome-assembled genome bin X410_Impala | reverse complement strand
ACTTTGTTGTCGAGCTGACCTGCAGGAACGGCGGCAGCCACAGCGGATGACGCTTCCTTGTGAGCCGGGCCCATGAATACAATTATCGCGATAAGAACTGCGCCCGCGAGAATTCCCGTTACCACGCCGGCCTTCCCTGCCAGGGGCTTCCTTAAGAAAACAACGATGAGCGCGGATACAACTGCAGCAATGATTATCGCAAAACCGCCGGATACGTTTTGAGCCAGGACGGGTGTGAAAAAGAATACGCATGATATAATGCAGGAAATCAGCGAGCCGGACATGATTACCTTGTCGTGCTTTGCCTTGGGCAGAACGATGGACACGAACATTCCATAGATGCCGATGGCAAGCGCATTTGTCAGGAAATCCGGGAATACACGGCCCAGTATCGCACCAATCGTCGTGCCTGCGACCCAACCTATTACCGGCAGTATCGTAAGTCCGAAGAAATATCTCGCGCCAAACTCATGCTTCTTGCTGACTGCGACACCAAAGATCTCATCCGTAATACCGTAAGCCAGAAGGATCCTCAAAAGAGGTGTCATGGTCTTGTCAGCCTTCTGCGAGAGCGCGATGCCCATCAGCGAATAACGGAGATTGATGACTATCTGCGAGATGATCATGGCAAGGATGCCGCCACCTGCAGTCATGATGCCCAGTCCCGCAACTTGGCCCGCGGACGTGATGTTAGTGAGCGAGATTATACTTGCCTGAAGCCATGAAAGGCCCTTGGATACAGCAAGGATTCCGAAAGTAAACGATACTGAAAGGTAGCCTAAACCGATAGGGAGACCGTCCTTGACGCCCTCCCCTAAAGTGTAACCTTGAAAACTTCCCTGCTCTGTAACAGAAGAATCCTTAGCCATAAATTGCTTTTATCTCGTCGAAAGAATAATAAAGATCGAGATCGGCCTTAGCCTGATTTCCTTCATCGGTATTTATATCAGCGACTTTCGTAACCGTCTCAGCCAAGGTATCGACCTTATATAGACCGCCGTCTATGATATAGTACTTGTCTACCGGATCGTAGTTGCCGTCATCGTAAATCGTTGTGCGCGCTACGAAAACCGAATCGCCGAGATTGAAATATTCATCAACCTGGACACCATTCTCAAGTCTCTTCTCCATCTGGAGTGATTCATACTTTCCGTCAGGTGAAACAGTGTATGTGCAGTTAGCGGCAACACCATTGGGTGTGGCACCGGTAACCTTTTTCTGCGTTGCTTCCGCAGAATGCTCTCTCATATATTCGTTAATGCCGAAAGTATAATCACGGAATTTTGCATCGATAGCAGTAAAAGACATCGGATCAACTGTTCCCTGAGCACTTGCATTTGCTGAAGATTCACTTGAATTAAGCTGTTTTCCTTTGCATCCTGTTCCGGCAAGGACCAGGGCAGCCACAAGCGTTGCTGCGATCAGACTCTTCCTAAATCCCGTCTTTTTCATTTATATACACCTCATAAATTCCTTAATACCTTATTACTCGTCGGTAGATTATAACACGCAATCGAGCAACTTGCTTGCAAGGGTTGCGAGATAAGTAGCATATCCGAGCGAAGCGAGGAATATAACACGCAATCGAGCAACTTGCTTGCAAGGGTTGCGAGATAAGCAGCATATCCGAGCGAAGCGAGGAATATAACAACATTAATGTTTCTTATAGGGGTGTTTTGTGATATAGTTCTCTTTGTTTTGAAAAAACGAAAGGAAAGGGACATTTATGAACACTTCTAAACTTATGGCAACCGGCGCTTCTTTCCTTGCAGCAGCAATGCTTTTCGCAGGATGCGCAGGTGTCACACACGAACCCAAGGTAGACATGGCCGCTCAGGCTGACATTGATGACGCAGCTTTCACAGCAGCACTTGAGAAGATCGGCGTTGACGAATCTTACCTCGACGTTATGACAGACACAAGCTTCTCATTCGCAGGTGACAGCACTGATTTCGAAGTTATCATCAACATCGATGCAACTTCCGACAAGGAAAACCAGTACAGCTACACAAAGTGCGTAGACGAAGCAACAGCTAAGGCTCTCTTCGACTTCTACTATGCTGATTACGAAGGACTTTTCGACAACAAGAACTTCTCCGGTATCAGCAGCCACGAAGTAGGAAGCAACACAGCTTATGTTCTCATCGACGGCAGATATGATGACAACATCGCAGGTACATACACACCTTACCACGATGCAATCTACCTCAAGGGCGACACAGTTATCGTTGCTATCTCAAGCGACTACGACCTCACGATCGAGAAAGAAGTAAACGACTTCCTCGATGCACTTGGTTATCCTCATCCTTAAGGATCAGTTAATTTGAGTTCTTGTGCCCCCGGAATTTCCGGGGGTTTTTTAATATACCAATTTCTCGAAAATAAAACGTTTTGGTATATTTTTTCGCGATTTAATAGTCCAAATTCTCGAAAAAAGAACTTTTTGGTATATTCATTCGAGTCGTTGTGCCGGGGCAGAAAAGACTGGCGTCTGGCATGGCAATAAAAGAGGCTGCCCCGTATGAGACAGCCTCTCGAAAATGTTATGTAACCGGTCTTACTTAACTTCTGCGTAAGCTACAATGTAAGGCTTGTTGATGCTCTTCTCATCAGCAGCAACAACGACAACGTAGTAACCCTTCTGGATCTTCTTGTCGCATTCTACGTCATAGAAAGCTCTGCCATCACCATATTCTACAGGTGAGATACTGTCGCTGACCAAAGGCTTGGAAAGGTCATCCTTATCGAACTCCTTATCCTTGCTGTAGTAGTAAGCATAGTAGATCTCATCTTCAGCATCCTCGTTTACTTCGATGGAGAAAGCGAGAGTCTCTGTATCAACACTGTAGACGCCGGGCTTATCCATTGTGGAATCATAGTCCCACCATCTTGCCTCAACGATGTAGTCGTTGAAGTCTTCATCGTAGATAGCGTACTTATCCTTCTTGATGCTGCCGTCAACAACGTCCATCTTCTCTGTACGGTCAATGAATGTTCCGCCGAGACCGAAGCCGCCGTTAAGGATCGCGATAACACCAACAGCGATAAGAGCGATAACTAAAACGCCGACACCTGCAAGGATACCGATGATCGCGCCCTTGCTCAGCTTCTTGGGAGCGTTCTTAGTCTCTGCTGTCTCAACAGGTGCTGTCTGGACAGGACCTGAAGGTGCCTCGAAAGGCATGGGTTCAGAAGAAACTGTTGCAGGTGCAGGCTGTGCAGCGGGTGCTGCGGGAGCTGCATCTACAGGTGCTGCAACGGGTGCGGGTGCTACGGCTGTTGCGACAGGAGCTGCAACCGGAACGGGCTCAGCAGCAGGCGCAACGGGAGCTGCCTCGACGGGTGCTGCTACAGGAGCAGGTTCAGCAACGGGTGCTGCAACGGGTGCAGGTTCAACTACAGGTGCTACGGGTGCAGCCTCAGCAACGGGTTCAGCGACCGGTGTAGGCTCTGCAACAGGAGCAACAGGTGCAGGTTCAGCTACGGGAGCTGCTTCAACTACGGGTTCAACAACCGGTGCAGGCTCTACAGGTGCTGTTACAGGAGCAGGTGCTGCCTCAACAGGAGCTGCAACGGGTGCTGCTATCTTTGTTCCACAATTTGCGCAGAATGCGGCGCCTTCTCTTACAGCGCTACCGCAGTTAGGACAAAAGTTAGCCATTTTTCTATCCTCCTATATCTTTTTAACTAGTAAATAATATCACAATACAGGAACACTTGCTTAAAAAAATACGGCAGAGCAAGAAGCGCTGCCGTGATTGATTTCCGTTATGTCAGTAAAAGTCAGTTCGTGCCGTCCGCAAGAAAATCGATTGCTTCTATGTAACCGTCAAGGCCCTTGCCGATAATGGTTTTCGTGGCGTAATAGGAGACATAGGAGATCTGGCGGAAGGGCTCGCGCTCATCAACCTTGGAAATATGTACTTCAACCGTCGGGATCGAGACGGCTTTCAAAGCGTCAAGGATCGCAACGGATGTGTGGGTGTATCCGCCCGGATTGATTACTATTCCGTCGACCTTATCGAAGTATGCCTGCTGGATGTAGTCGATCAGTGTGCCCTCGTGGTTGCTCTGGAGACACTGCACTTCTATACCCTTTTCTTCGCAGTGGGCATTGATCTTCGCGATCAGGTTGTCGTAAGTCTGAGAGCCGTAGATAGCAGGCTCCCTGATGCCGAGAAAGTTAAGGTTGGGTCCGTTAAGTACAAGGATCTTCATATTACTTCAGTGCTCCCAGAATGTCGGCGATCGCCTTGTCGTAGAAGTCCTGCTTCTCTTCGAACCTGTCGTAGTAGAATCTGTAGTCACACCAGGATTCATACTTGTCCTTGCGCTGTGAATAGAGCTTCTCGACTCCGTGAAGCTGGGAGATCGGTCTGTTCTTGTCGGTAAGCGCGGTCAGAGGGCGCTCCAAATAGAAAACGTTGGAATTGCAGCGGACATAGAACTTGTTGACGTCGCGCGTAACGATGCCGCCGCCGCATGAGATTACGAGTCCGCTCTGGGGCAGGAATTCTGCAGCGATCTCGCACTCCATCTCCCTGAAAACATCTTCGCCCGGACCCGAAAGAACTTCAGCAGGTGTCTGTCCGAACTTCTCAGCAAATGCGAGGTCGAGGTCTACGAGAGTACGGCCCGTTGCCTTGGCGATGTTTCTTGCGAGGAGCGACTTGCCTGAACCGGGCATGCCGATGATGGTGATATTCTTCATGCGGTTTTCGAGGACTCTGATGACCTTCTCGATCGCTTCTTCAGCCTCTGAAGGAATGCTCTTGCCGGGATTGCCGAGAGCTGATGCGCCCTCGATGTCGCCTGCGAAAATACGTGAAGACTTATATGCCTGTGCAACGAGCATCGCAAGTCCGCCGCATGTCTTAAGGCCGAGTTCTTCCGCATCCTGCAGGAATCTCGTTCTTGAAGGGTTGTAAACCACGTCGGCGCAGGCCTCAAGTGAAGCGAACTTCGTGAGATCGAGAAGTCTGTTATCGACCTTCGGGAACATGCCGACAGGTGTGCAGTTTACAATGACCTGAGCGTCGCCCGCCTTGTCGTAAACGTTGGAATAATTGATCTCGGTCTCAAGGTCGCACTTATAGATTTCTGCTGCGCCCAATGTATCAAGCGCATAGAAAACAGCGGAAGCAGCGCCGCCCGTGCCGAGCACGAGGACCTTCTTGCCGCCCACGGAAATGCCCCTTCTGTGGAGCATGTAGATGAATCCGAAGTAGTCGGTGTTCCATCCTTTTACCTTGCCGTCTTCGAAAACAACGGTGTTAACGCTGCCCGTCGTTCTTGATGCATCGTCAAGCTCGTCGCATCTTGCGCATGCATCCTTCTTGTAAGGGATGGTTACGTTAAAGCCCTTGAATACGCCGTTTGAGAACAGTGCATCCAGCTCTTCGTGCTCACGCTCGATAACCGAATAAGAATAAGATGAGTCGAAAAGACTGTGGATCTCAGGTGAATATGTATGTGCAAGAGTTCTTCCGAGAACGCCGAATGCAGGAAGGCGCTGGTGGTCTTTGGAAAGGTCCATCAGTGTCTTGAAGAGCGTCTCAACATAAGGTCTGCTCTCAAAACCTGCGAGTTCCTTTACCTTCTGAAGCTTCTCTTCTTCTCTTGCGGGAACGTAAACATCAGTGCCGGTTTCGCGCTTGATGTTTCCGATCTCACGACATGTCGCGATCCTCTCTTCGAAAAGATCCAGGATGCTGTTATCGATGTCGTCCAGCTTTCCTCTGAGTTCGTTTAAGTCTGGTCTCTCGCTCATGGCATTATCCTCCGTTACATTGATACAAGAAGCAGGTCGTAAAGTGCGATTGCAGCTGCGGCTTCAACGACCGGAACGGCGCGTGGTGCGACGCACGGATCGTGTCTGCCTTCAATGCTTATAGTCGTGTTCTTATGTGCGGCGATATCAACAGTCTCCTGTGTTTTTGAGATCGACGGTGTAGGCTTTAATGCCACGTCGAAAACGATCGGCGCTACATCGCCTAAGCTGATGCCGCCCTGTATGCCGCCGCTGTGATTTGTCTTTAAAGTAAGATTGCCTTCGTCATCGTAAACGAATGCATCGTTATTTTCTGAACCCTTAAGATCCGAGCCTTCGAATCCGTTGCCGAATTCAACACCCTTAACTGCGGGGATAGCGTAAAGGATCTGCGCAAGCTTTGCTTCGATGCCGTCAAAGATCGGTCCGCCGATCCCTTCCGGATATCCGTAGATGACACACTCGATGATGCCTCCTACGGAGTCGCCTTCCAGCCTCGCTTCTTCGATCTTTGCCTTCATCTCTTCGCCCTTTGCATCGTCAACTACAGGAAATTCCTTGTTCTCGACAACAGAAAGTCTGTTCCTGAATCCTTCGTCGTTAACACCGTGATCGAAGTAGGAATCGTCACTTACGCCGCCGACTTTCTTAAGGTGGGCGCTGATCTGGATGCCTCTTTTGCCCAGCTCCTGAAGTGCGATCGAACCTGCGATGCAGAGAGGCGCGGTCATGCGTCCGGAGAAGATTCCGCCGCCTGATTTTGAAGCCTCGTCTCCGTAGAGAAGTGTTGCCGCATAGTCAGCATGTGACGGTCTGGGGCAGTTAAGGATCGAAGCATAGTCCTTAGGTTTTGTATTTGTGTTGATGATGTAGCCGTGAAGCATCGTGCCGTTGCGCTCGAAAATAACCTCGTCGTGTTCTTTTCGCGGTGTTGACCAGGCATTCTTTCCGGGTGCGCGCCTTGCCATGAAAGCGGCTGTCTTTGCCGCATCGGGTGTAACGTCAGAGGGAAGTCCGTTGATGTAGACTCCGATAGCCTCGCTGTGAGACTCACCGTAGATCATGATGTCCAGTGCATCGCCCTGATATGTGCTGCTTGAATTCATACGGTCATCTCCTTCAGTAAGACTTTCCTGAACTCAGGAAAGGATTTATCAAGGCAGTCGATATTATCCAGTTCAATATCCTTGCCCGTGGCTGCGGCGCAGAGTACTGCTGCCATCGCCATTCTGTGATCGCCCGACGAAGTGAGAACGATGTCATCAGCGATCTTATTTATATATTCTATCGTAATAGTGTCCTCTTCGAGCGTTACATTTGCACCGATAGCAGTAAGCATGTCGGTGATCGCCTTAGCCCTGTCGGATTCTTTTATGCGAAGTCTCTTTATGCCCTTGAGAACTGTCTTATCAGCCCTGAATGCACCCAGCACCGCCATGTACGGAACGATATCGGGGATGTCGCTGCAATCCATCTCAAGAAGTTTTCTTACAGGATTGAATCTGCTGTCCTGCACGAAAACCGTATCACCTTCAGCAAGGAACGTGATCCCGGCAAGCCTTAAGAAATGCATTATCTCACGGTCGCCCTGAACTGATTCCATGTTAAGACCTGTAACCTTTGCTGATCCGCCGTGGATAAGGCTTCCCAAACAGAGCAGGAACGCCCCGTTGCTCCAGTCGCCTTCCACTTCGAAGTTTCCGTCCGGCAGTTTTATTCCGGAAGGTTTCCCCGGAACCTTAAAAGTATCGCCGTCTCTTTCAACATTAATGCCGTACTTTGCAAGTGCGGCAACAGTAAGTTCGATATAGTGAACTGATGCAATGCCGCCCGTTACTTCAACAGCAGATTCGTTATCAAAACATGAGAGCGCCATAAGGAGTCCTGAGATGTACTGTGAAGAAACACTGCCGTCTATTACATATCGACCGGGCTCTATGTTTCCCGTAACGGTGATCTCGTTATTCTCCTTGTCTTTGCTGATAACGACCCCAAAAGGCTTAAGACAGTCAGACAGTTCCTCGATCGGTCTGTTTATAAGTCTTCCCTTTGTCTTGAATATGAGTTTTCTGTTTGCATCAGACTTTGCGGCGAGCGCAACGGGGATCATGAAACGAAGTGTTGATCCGCTCTCGTTGCAGTTTAGGATCAAAGTCTCCGCATCCTTTTCTTCAAGTGCGCGGAGGCATGCTTTGGTAGCCCTGATGTCATCGTTGTCATCGGGTGATTCATTAAGATAATCACCACGCGCGCCTAAGATGAAGTTTACAATGAGCTCCCTGTGGTAGACCGACTTTGAAAGCGGTGCTTTGATATCAAGATTAAGATTTTTAGCTGAGATTCTCATACGGATAAAAACTTAAGGAACTCCTCTGCTGTCATCTTCTTTATCTCGGCCTTGCCGATCTTATTTACAAGTATAACCGATAAAGTATTACCGCGCTTTTTCTTGTCATTCATCGCTCCCTTTACGATGTCTTCTGCTGTAATCTCATCACTTGCCGGAAGCTTATACATCGCAAGAAGGTCCTTCATCCGCTTTGCGTCTTCAACACTTAACGTGCCCTCTTTTACGCATGCATCCATGAAGATTCCCATGCCTTTTGCAACGCAGATTCCGTGAGGCTTTGTAAAGCCGCTGTCGCGCTCGATCACGTGGCCTGCGGTGTGGCCGAAGTTCAAGATCTGACGTCTGCCGTTATCTGTCTCATCTTCATTGATGATCTCTGCCTTGTCTGATACGCACATGCCGATGACATTCTCAAGAACAGCGGCGTCATCTCTTATGTTGCCGTTCTGCTTTTCGAGAAGGTCCAAAAGCTTCTCATCCATTATGAACGCATATTTTGTGACCTCGCCCATACCCTCTGTGAATACTTCGTCAGGGAGCGTCTTGAGGAATGATGTATCTTCCAGAACGAGGCTCGGCTGCCAGAAAGCGCCTACCTGGTTCTTGCCCATCGGGATGTCGATTCCGGTCTTGCCTCCGACCGATGCGTCAACCATCGCAAGGAGCGATGTCGGCACCTGGATGACATCTATTCCGCGAAGGAATGTCGATGCCGCAAAGCCTGCCATGTCGGTCGTAACGCCGCCGCCCAGACCGACCACTATATCGGTTCTCGTAAATCCGGCTTCGGCCATTTTATTCCACATGCCGGCAATCTCATTTATGTTCTTGCTCTTCTCGCCGGCCTCGAAAACATAAGCAGCAACTTCAAGTCCCGCGCCTTCGAGCTGTGCCTTTACGGCATCAAGATAGTGTGCGGCAACATTTGTCTCAGATACGATCAGGGCCTTTATCGCCTTGGGGCATACAGCCTTCGTCAACTCTCCTAATTTGGATACGATGCCGTCGCCGATCTCAACGTTATATTCTTTGGAAGCGCGGACTTTGACAGTCATCATATGCCGTCTACCTCCTCTTTGATCTTTCTGCCCTCATCGAGCAGGTCGCGGAGTCCGTCGAAATCTTCATCAACAAGAGCCTGTCTGTACTTTGCAAGTTCCTCCTGGAGATGGTCGATCTCAAAGATAAGATTGTCCTTGTTCTCAAGGAACAGCTGCGTCCACATCGTGGGGTTGAGCCATGCGACTCTTGTCATGTCCTTGTATGAACCTGCAGAGAAACCCTTGTGGTTCCTGGCAGAAGGACTCTTGATGTATGCATTGGAAACAAGGTGCGCCATCTGTGAAGTAAACGCGATCATCTTGTCATGTTCGTCAGCGTGTGAGAGATGGAAGCTTCCGAATCCGCAGGGTGCGAGAAGATTCTTTACCCTGTCTAACAGGAACATGTTATCGAATACGGGAGGTACGACTACCATAGGTGCACCGAAATACATGTCGCCTCTTGCGTGACTCATGCCGGAGAACTTCGTTCCTGCCATCGGGTGGCATCCTACGAAAAGGAATCCGTTCTCTTTTGCGAGTTCAAAACCCTTCTCGCAAACAAGTCTCTTGGTACCGCATGCATCAATTACCAAGCCCTCTTTATTGAAGTGTTCCTTGTGATTTTCCATCCACTCGATGGTGGCTTCGGGATAGAGCGAGAGGATTACGAGATCGCACTTACCGAGATTCTCATCTGTCAGTTCACCGTCAATGATGCCCTGCATCTGAGCCATCTGAGTAACGCTCTTTGTACGGTTCCAGCCGTATACTATTGCTTCCTCTTCATTTTCCTTGTAGGCCTTTGCGAATGAGGCACCGATAAGACCTAATCCGACTACACCGACTGTTATCTTCATTTTAAATTGCACTTCCTTTTAGAGCTTATTATTTGAATTGATAAAAAAGACGCTGACATAGATCAGCGTCAATTGATTACATAATGCTTCTTGCCTTATTGATGGCTTCCATGACCTCAGTGAACTGTGAAGGTGTGAGCTGCTGAGCCGCATCAGAGAGAGCCTTCTCGGGATTGCAGTGAACTTCGATCTCGAGAGCGTCTGCGCCTGATACAACGGCAGCCATGGACATCGGCTTAATGAGGTTAGACTTACCTGTGGCATGTGAAGGGTCACCTACGACAGGAAGGTGTGTGATCTGCTTCAAAACTGAGATGGCGCTTACATCGAAAGTATTTCTCGTGTAAGTCTCATATGTTCTGATACCTCTCTCGCAGAGGATGACGTTCGGGTTGCCCTCGCTCATGATGTACTCTGCGCTCATGAGGAGCTCCTTGATAGTAGCGGAAAGTCCTCTCTTCAAAAGGATCGGCTTGCCTGTCTTTCCCAGAGCCTTCAAAAGGTCGAAGTTCTGCATGTTTCTTGCACCGACCTGAAGGAAATCAACGTCCTCGAAAACGGGGATCTGCTCAGGGCTCATGATCTCGGAGCAGATGGGAAGTCCTGTCTCCTTCTTTGCCTCAAGGAGAAGCCTGATGCCTTCCTCGTGAAGTCCCTGGAAATCGTAAGGTGAAGTTCTGGGCTTGAAAGCGCCGCCTCTTAAGATCGTTGCGCCGCACGCCTTAACTGCTCTTGCAGCGTTCATGATCTGCTCCTCGCTCTCAACTGAGCAGGGGCCTGCAATGACTGCGAAATTGCCGCCGCCGATCTTTACACCGTTTATGTCAACGACCGTATCTTCCGGATGGAACTTTCTGTTTGCCTTCTTAAATGTCTCAGATACTCTTGTTACCTTTTCGATGATGTCCAGACCCTGGAGCATGTCGATATCGACTGTGGATGTGTCGCCGATGAGGCCGAGAACCGTGCAATACTCTCCCTTGGACTCATTGACCTTAAGTCCCTTGTCCTCAAACCATGCGATAAGGCTTGAAATCTGTTCTCTTGTTGCTGTGTTCTTCAGTACTGCAATCATGTTTTTTTCTCCTTTGTAAGGTATCCTTCGTACCTGTTATTTTTTATGTCCTTTTTTCGATCCGGTCTGACTTGAATAAAAAACGCTGCGGGGTTCATTTTGCGTACCCTGCAGCGTTATTCAACTCAAATCAAATCTTTGGTTTTCTATGCGCTATGCAAAAGCCGCTTTAGTTCTTCTCCCTAAAGTAGTAATAGTAGCTATACGCATAAAAGGAAACCGCAGTCTTCATAAGGACACTCCTTAATTTAAACTGCGGTTATTAAATCACACCTTTTTGCATATTGCAATAACTAATACCGAACAAATAGGTTTAAGCGAAATCTTCCAGTCCGGTCTTTTCATGTATCAGCTCAACAACGCTGTCTGGTTCCATGTTGAGAGCAACGGCGATCTCGTTATTCATCCTGTTCCTGGCATCGATCAGCGCACGCTCATCCTGGGCATTCAGATGCTTGCCTTCCTTCGAGAGCTTCTCGGCATGCCTGTTGATCAGGTAGATCAGTCCGACGATATCCTCCCTGCTGCCGTTAACGATGATGTCCGTAAAAGTAGCCTTGCGCTCATTACGGTCCTCGATCCAACTGCAGTTGTCGATTGGAAGCTTATCGATCAGAGCTATTGCTTCCTTCTTTGAAGCGACAGGTCTGATCCTGCTTACCTGTGCCTCATTATCGTAAGGCACGTATACATACTGGGATCTTGTTACAAAGAGGGGCTTGAGAACATAGTATTTCTGAGGTTTCTCTTTGAAAAAACTTATGTCTTTTATATCGTCTATCTGGCAAACACCGCTGCCTGCATAAACTATGTTGTCGCCAATCTTAAAGCCCATACGAACCTGCCTTTCTTAGAATTTCTAAAAAATATTTATACAATTTATGAAAAAACTATTTGTAAAAAACGGATTATGGTATATACTACAAGATTTATTTTAGCACGGTATGTCAAGCAAGTGGGTAGACAAATTCTACAAAAAACGCTCTATTTCGGGT
>X410_Impala__coassemble_209_pt1 | contig 12243 bp, 12 predicted proteins | sample X410_Impala__metabat2_low_PE_001 | metagenome-assembled genome bin X410_Impala | reverse complement strand
CTGCCCATCTCATAGTCATGACCTCTTCAATAAAAACGCGGGAACCCGTCATAGAATTCCCGCGTAAAATAAGTGTTTTGTATTACTTGAAAATATTTTTCAGCTTCTGGAAGAACTGGCTTCTCTTCGCATAGTTGCGGTCAGTCAGCGTATTGTTGAACTGTGTAAGAAGCTGCTTCTGCTCACGGTTAAGACCTGTAGGAACTTCGAGCACGAACTTGACCACGTGGTCGCCTCGCATGTTCGGATTCGGGTTATTCTTGTTCGGAATACCCTTGTTCCTGAGCGTGATCGTATCGCCGGGCTGAGTGCCTTCCTTGAGGCTGTACTTCTCCTTGCCGTGAATAGTCGGGACTTCGATCTCGCCGCCCAAAGCTGCCTGGGCAAATGTTATCGGCACATTGCAGTATGTTGTATTGCCTTTGCGCTCGAAAACATCATGCGGCTTAACCTTGAATTCAATGTAAAGATCGCCGTAAGGGCCGCCGTTTGTACCGGGCTCACCTTCTCCTCTTACAGGAAGGAGATCGCCTGTGTCGACACCTGCGGGGATCGTAACAGAAAGATTCTTGATCGTCTTGAGTCTTCCCTTGCCTCTGCACTGTGAGCAGGGTGTCTTGATGACTGTACCTCTGCCGTTACAAGTGGGGCAGGCCTTTGTGACCATGGTCATACCAAAGAGCGTCTGTGTCTGCTGCTGAACTCTTCCGGCACCTCTGCATGTGGGACATGTCTCAGGTGTTGTTCCGGGCTGTGCGCCTGAACCGTTGCATGACTTACAGAGATCTTCTTTTGTCAGCTGGAAAGACTTGGTGCAGCCGAAAGCTGCCTCCATGAATTCAAGCGCCATGTGATACTTAAGATCAGCACCCTTCTGTGGACCTGTTCTTCTCCTTGAAGAACCTCCGAATCCGCCGCCGAAGAATGAATTGAAGATATCGCCAAGGTCAACGTCGTATGCACCGCCGCCGTAACCGCCGCCACCGCCGCCGAATCCGTTCGGATCGACACCGGCATGACCGAATCTGTCGTATTTAGCTTTCTTATCGGGGTCAGACAGAATTGAATAGGCTTCATTGACTTCCTTGAACTTAGCCTCGGCCTCCTTGTCACCGGGATGCAAGTCCGGGTGATATTTCTTGGCCTGCTGTCTGAAAGCCTTCTTTATCTCGTCATCGGAAGCACCTTTGGTAACTCCCAAAACCTCATAGTAATCTCTAGCCAAAGAGGAACCCCTCCGTTCTGTTTTCGCGCCTCTGAAAGAGGCATAGATTAGTTAACATACATGTGTCCGGCACATCTGGAATCAGACATGCCGGACTATTGTATCAGATTTTAATTCAATTAGAAGTCGCCGCCTGCGCTCTTGAATCCGTCGCCGTCGCCTGAATTGTCAGGACCAGCGGACTCAGAACCGTAACCTGCGAAATCTTCAGCGGAAGGCTGACCCTGGGCACCTGCGCCTGCAGCTGCTGCATCTCCGCCTGCTGCCTGATAGATCTTCTCGCCGAGCTTCATGAGAGCCTGCTGGAGATCTTCAGTACCCTGCTTCATAGCTTCTGTGTCATCCTTGGAGATGGCATCCTTAAGCTTTGAGATGCAGTCGTTAACAGGAGCCTTGTCGCTGTCAGAGATCTTGTCGCCTGCATCCTTCATTGTCTTCTCTGCCTGGTAGCAAGCTGTCTCTGCCTGGTTCTTGACTTCGACCTTCTCCTTGTTTGCCTTATCCTCAGCTGCGTGCATCTCTGCTTCCTTAACAGCCTTCTGGATATCTTCCTCACTCATGTTGGAAGAAGACTGGATGGTGATCTTCTGCTCACGGCCAGTGCCCTTATCCTTAGCGCTTACGTTTACGATACCGTTAGCATCGATATCGAATGTAACCTCGATCTGCGGAACACCACGGGGTGCGGGTGCGATACCGTCAAGGATGAAGTTGCCGAGTGTCTTGTTGTAAGCAGCCATCTCACGCTCACCCTGGAGTACGTGAACCTCAACCTGTGTCTGGCCGTCAGCTGCTGTGGAGAATACCTGGCTCTTCTTTGTAGGGATCGTTGTATTACGCTCGATCATCTTTGTGCATACACCGCCCATCGTCTCAATACCGAGTGAAAGAGGTGTAACGTCGAGGAGAAGGAGTCCCTTAACGTCGCCTGTGAGAACTGCTGCCTGGATAGCTGCACCGATAGCAACGCACTCGTCAGGGTTGATGCCCTTGAAAGGCTCTTTGCCGAAGTAGTTCTTAACTGCATCCTGAACTGCAGGGATTCTTGTTGAACCGCCTACGAGGAGGATCTTATCGATGTCAGAAGGTGTGATGGAAGCATCGCTCATTGCACGCTTAACAGGATCCATTGTCTTCTGAACGAGGTCAGCTGTGAGCTCGTCGAACTTAGCTCTTGTAAGTGTGATGTCGAGGTGCTTAGGACCTGTTGCATCAGCTGTGATGTAAGGGAGATTGATGTTGGAAGATGTAACGCCGGAAAGCTCGATCTTAGCCTTCTCTGCAGCTTCTCTCAATCTCTGCATAGCCATACGGTCGGATCTGAGGTCAACACCATCAGATGTCTTGAATGATTCAACGAGGTAGTCAACGATCTTGTTATCGAAGTCGTCACCGCCGAGTCTGTTGTTACCTGCTGTTGCAAGAACTTCGAAAACGCCGTCAGCGATATCAAGTACGGATACATCGAATGTACCGCCGCCCAAGTCGAAAACGAGGATCTTCTGATCTGATTCCTTATCGAGACCATAAGCAAGGGAAGCTGCCGTAGGCTCGTTGATGATTCTCAAAACTTCAAGACCTGCGATACGTCCTGCGTCCTTTGTAGCCTGACGCTGTGAGTCTGTGAAGTAAGCAGGAACCGTGATAACTGCCTGTGTTACGGGTGTTCCGAGATAAGCCTCAGCATCGCTCTTGAGCTTTGAGAGGATCATTGCGGAGATCTCCTGAGGTGTGTAGTTCTTATCGTCGATAGTTACCTTATAGTCAGAACCCATCTCTCTCTTGATGGACTGGATCGTACGGTCAGGGTTTGTAACTGCCTGTCTCTTAGCTACCTGTCCGATGAGTCTCTCGCCTGTCTTTGTAAAACCTACAACTGAAGGTGTTGTTCTGTTACCCTCGGGATTAGGGATAACTACTGTTTCAGAACCTTCCATAACTGCAACACATGAGTTTGTTGTACCAAGGTCAATACCAATTACTTTTGCCATTTTATTTTCCTCCTGTAGTCCTATGACGGACTTTCAAATTATCTATCTCTATTTATGCTTTCTTGCTGTCAAGGATCTTGTCTACGATGCCGTAATCAAGTGCTTCCTGAGCTGTCATCCAGTGGTCTCTGTCTGTATCCTTCATCAAGGTCTCAAGGTCCTTGCCGCAGTTGTCTGCGAGGATTTGGTTGAGTCTTACTCTTGTATCCTTGATGTGGTCAGCAGCGATAAGGATCTCTGTTGCCTGGCCCTGAGCACCGCCCAAAGGCTGGTGGATCATGACTTCCGCATTAGGAAGGATGCATCTCTTACCCTTTGTACCTGCTGAGAGAAGTACTGAACCCATTGAAGCTGCCATACCCATGCAGATCGTCTGGATGTCAGGCTTGATCAGACGCATTGTGTCGTAGATCATGAGACCGTCAGATACGGATCCTCCGGGGCTGTTGATGTAGAACTGAATATCCTTATCGGGATCCTCTGCCTCGAGGAAGAGGAGCTGTGCCGTAATAAGGCTTGCTGTTACTGAGTTAACTTCTTCTGAAAGGATAACGATTCTTTCCTTGAGAAGTCTTGAATAAATGTCATAGGCGCGCTCGCCGCGGCCTGTAGTCTCGATTACTGTAGGAACCAAGCTTGATCTGATTAAATCCATTGTCATTCTCCTTTATCTTCAAATTATTTTTACTTAGTTGGCTACCTGGACCTGAGCATGTCTGATGACTCTGTCCTTGTACTTATATCCCTTAGCGAAAACCATCGCTATCTCCTGCTCTCCCAGCTCTTCATCGTCGACGTGCATCATCGCATCGTGAAGATTAGGATCGAATTTTGTTCCGCGTTCTGCGGGTATTTCTTCAACACCGATCTTAGCGAGAGTATCCTGTGCCTGTCTTCCGACGAGTTCCATTCCCTGGATGACTTTATCAAGTGATGTCTCGTCTGCTTTCTTTGCACCTTCTGTTGCTCTGTCAAGATTATCGATAAGTGTTAAGAACTCTTTTGTTACGCTTGCGACAGCGTCTGCGTAGAGGTTGTCCTTTTCCTTCTGTGTACGTCTTCTGTAGTTGTCGTACTCTGCGTAAAGGCTCATGTATCTTGCTTCAAGTTCGCTTGACTGATCATCGGCTTTCGCCTCTTCCTTTACCTCAGTTTTTTCTTCAGAAGGAGCTTCCTCTGCCTTTGCATTCTCTTTCTCGGAGCCTTCTGCCGAAGCCTTGTCGGAAGCTGCAGCGTCTTCTACTGCGCTGCCCTCTGCTTCGTCCTTTACAGGCTCATCATCAGCCCCGAAAAATAACTCTTCATCTGCCATTTTTATCTTCCTTTCCCTTTTGTTATCTATGTTATGTATCAGGTAAATCTCTGCATCTCTTTGTTAAGCTTTTTCTTAACAAAATCTATCTGGGATATTACCTTCGAATAAAGCATTCTCTTAGGTCCAATGACTCCGATGTTGCCGGAGACTGAATCAGTAAGATTGTATGTAGCCGTAATGAAGCTGCAGTCATCAAGACCTTCAAGCGTTATCTCCTGTCCGATCCTGATCATGAAAGAATCATCAGCACTGTGCTCTCTGGCATTCTCCATCTCGTTTACGTATCCAGCGACCATGCCTGAATCGGAAAGCGTTCCAAGAAGATCTCTTGCACGTCCCAGAGAACTGAAGTCAGGGAGTTCCAAGATCCTGTGCTCACCGTCAAGATAGATATTGAGCTCGTCAGCCTGCTTGATGGCAGCATATGCTTCGTACAAAACCTGTTTGAGGAGAGGTTCGGGCACTTCTGTTCCCTTGCCTGCTGTCTCTACTGTAACGAGAGTGATCTCATCTAACGGCTTTCCTGTAAGGTTCTTCTCGATGGCGCCTGAGATCTTCATGATCTGCTCGTCACTTAAGAAATTAGGGATCCTTACAACCTTATCCTTAACAACGCCTGCTGAAAGCACCATAACCACAAGAGCTTTGCCGGGTTCGATCATTAAGATCTTAAGCTGCTTCAAAAAGCTCTTCTTAAGTCTGGGGCTCATTGCAAGGGATACAAATCCCGTTGTCTCTGAGAGCGTATGTGTAGCATTCTTTATGAGATCTGTTACCTCATCTACGCTTGAATCGATCCTCTTCTCGATCTCGAGCTGTTCCTTGGGAGACAGCTCCTCGATCGTCATGAGTGAATTGACGTATTCGCGGTAACCCTTATCTGAAGGAATACGGCCGGCAGATGTGTGCGGCTTCTCGATAAGTCCGAGGTGCTCTAATTCTGCCATGTCGTTACGGAGAGTAGCGGAGCTGACCTGGAAATTGTGACGCTCGATCAATGACTTCGAACCGACAGGCTCGTTGGTAGATACGTAGTCATCTACGATCGCATGCAGGACTTCTTTTTTACGGTTGTCTAAAAGCATTTCAAGTCTCTCCCTTCTCCGATTAGCACTCTATCCCTTCGAGTGCCAACAACAATATACTCTTAAAGTCAAAAATAGTCAAATGAATATTTGAGTGAAATCTGAGGTACTGTGAAAAGCCTTAATTCTGGGCATTTCACGGACATTTACCGTCCTGACATTTCTGACCTTATTCCAAAAATCCCACGTGATTCATTATAATACGAAGAATCTTAACCTAACCTTAAACCGGAGGTCTTGATGAGGGGAATCGTTTTCGACATAGATGACACGCTCTACTGCAGACAGGATATGCTCGTTCAGGCGGCAGAGAGCGTTCTTGGAGTTAAAGTCAGAGACTGGCATAAATTCATAAGCATTTTCTACGAGAAGAGCGACATCAACATGGCAGCGCTCGAATCAGGCGAGATCTCAACCAGGGACATAAACGGCTGGCGCTACAATGAGACATTCAGAATACTGGGGCTCCCCTTTAAGCCCAAAGACGGGTGCCTATCGGCTGATGCATATCTTGAGCTTCAGAGCCACATGTTCTTAAGTGATGACATGAAGAAGGCATTGGACAGATTTGCTTCAGATCCTGAATTCAAGCTTGCGATACTTACAGCAGGCGAATCAAAGCACCAGTGGCACAAAGTAGACATGCTCGGCCTTGATAAATGGTTCGACCGCGCAAATATTCTCGTTACCGGCGATACGGGCTTCTCGAAGCCTGACGTAAGATTATGCAGGGTAATAGAAGACAAGCTTGATCTTAAGCCCGGAGAACTTTGGATGATCGGTGACAATTACGACAAGGACATCACTGGAGCATTGGATTCAGGCTGGCATTCCATATGGATCAACAGAAGAAATCTTACAAAGCCGGAAAGACTTCCCGACTATGAGGTCCTTACGGATAAAGAACTAACGGATCTTCTGCTTACGGATTTTTATAAGAATTAAGCTTTTACTGCAAAGAAATCAGCGAATTCCTTGGCATTATACTCGTAGAGCTCGTTGCCGAGTCTGTCGGCGACTTCGATTATCGTGCGTTCATACGTGCACTGCAGAGGAGATACTTTATCCGCGCTGCCGGTATTCATGCGGTTAGCACATCCGCAGGAATTCGTGCATCTGCTCTTAAGGTCACATTCCTTGCATGTCTCAGGAGTATTGCTCTTAGCTGCGATCTTAGCCATGCGGTCTTTATCGAGTCCCTCGAAAACATTACCCATGTAATACTCTTCGTCGTTTATAAAAGACGTGCACGGATAGATATTGCCGTCAGGAGTTACAGAGAGCTGTCTTACGCCAAGATGGCAGTGCTCTGCAGGATTCTTTCCGTTAACACACTCTCTTATCTTGTTGACAAGCGGAGTGACATAATGCTTTCTTCCTGCCTTGAATTCATCTCTTAAGAAATCAGCAACCTTATTGATCTCTACTTTATATACTTCAAGAGCTTCGTCAGTCCATGAGACATTCTTGCCGTATGCCATGACAGTCGACACATCCCTGAAGCCCAACGAAAGAAGATACTTTACGGAGTCGCATAAAACGCCGCATGCCTTTGGGTCGAGCGTCAGCATGGCCATAGTGTTTGGAAGATAGGACAGGATGAGTTTTGCCTTCTTCTCAAGAATTTCTGCAGTTGAACTTCCGTCAGGAAAACGTCTTGAAATGTCCTGACCTTTGCCGTCAAAAGAAAGACCGATCTTCATGTTGACTGCCTTGGCTCTTTTTAAGAATTCCTCATCAATGAGAGTTCCGTTCGTGGTCATCTTGCAGGCGAAAGGAATGCCTGTCTCAGAAGTCTTCTTTTCGCAATAATCGAGAGCCTCATAAATGAGGTCTTTCTTTAACAGAGGCTCACCTCCGAAAAAGCAAAAGCCCGCTTTGTTTCCTTTGGAATAAGCGAGGTCTATTGTCTTATATAATGTCTCCGGGGACATATCCCTGGGAGTTTTCTCCCTAAGGCAGTAACTGCATGCCATGTTGCAATTTTCTGTAAGATGGACCGTAAAATTCATATCAGATCATTCCTCTGCTTCAGTCTCTTCCGTATCAGTATCTTCTTCTGCTTCGACATCCCCGGACTCGTCAGTCTCCGTCTCTACAGAACATACTGCCTCGTTTTTCTCGTCAGGCGCGTTGGGATCGATCGTCGTCTCACCCATAAGTACAACCTCTTCAGTCTCAACTGTCTGTGTTTCACCTCCAAGCTGTACTTCGGTCTCGGCAATAGTCATACCACCTGCAATCTGAGGTCCGCACGCTGTACCGAACAAAGCAGTTGCTCCGATAAGAGTTGCAATGCCGGCTGCATATAAAGGCTTCTTATAATCATGTTTAGGATCTATCTTCATAATATTCTCCCCTCCTAAATATTACAAATGTGATCAGTGCTCGATTTTTGAATTACCGGGTTCAACTACTGTAGCGGCACCTCCAAGAGAAGGTTCGGTCTCACAAATTGTTTCCCCGCCTGCAAGCTCAATTTCTGTAGGATCTGTCTCAACAACAGCCACATCACCGTCGAGCTCAACATAACCGGGATCTATCATCTCTTCACCGGCAAGCTCGACCTCTGTCTCTGAAGGCTTTGAATCTCTGTTGCTCTTTGTTCTTCCGGGTGAATCTTTCGGGCCGCAGGCCGTACCGAAAAGGGCTGTTGCACCGATAAGAGTTGCAACACCGATAGCATATAAAGGCTTTTTATAATCGTGTTTAGGATCGATCTTCATCTTTTAGTCCCCTTTGATCTGTATTAATCGTTTCTTCTAAGGCATTTCCCGGAAATCCGGTACCTTTTAATCTATATACAGATAAGAAACAAGGATTGTTGCACCCGTATGAAAAAATTTAAAAACTAACTATTCTGTATTCCTTTGAGTTAAAGAAAACCAGATATGAATCAGATACGACGAGAGTGCTACTGCTTGCTTCCCTGTATGCTTCGGCAGCATCGACATCAAACTGTGCCAGCAATACGGTTTCATTAAATCCCAGATCTGTTTTATAGAATGCCAGCTGTCCGTTTTCTATCACGGCATAATATATCCCGCCGTTATAGATGTTCACGTCAATGGCATTGGCCACCTTGTTTGTGCCTGTCACCTGATTTTTCTGCACAACACTGACGTCATTCAGATAGACTTCAGAAAAACCTTCGTCTATACCGAGTTCACTGCTCTTACGTCTCTTAACGGTTATCTCTATATCGGTGTCGCCGTTTTCGAACCTGACCCAATTCCAGGGCCAGGTTCCCGACTGATCCAGATCATCAAGATTACTGTAGCAGACCTTAAACGAATCCTCTTTGACGCCCCAGGCATAGAGTTCAAGAGACTGCTTATCGATAAGGCCCTTGGAGATCTTTACTCTCCAGATCTCATTCTTCTCGTAATCTGCCAGATACAGATAGTTATCTCTTACTCCAAGGATCCATGTGTAACTTCCGAAAAGATACCTGCGGTCTTCGGAGACGTGATTCGCATTAAACACATCCTGGGTCATCGTTTCCGTATCGAGACTGACGATCATGAAAGTGTATTCACTGTCAGGCTTAAACTTCCCGTAGAAAACCGTATTCTCATATTTTGCCACGCAACCCTCAACCAGATACCCGTCATCGAGGACCTCGAGAGTTCCGTCCTTTTCTATTCTTACGAATTTTGCTGATCTGTCGTTCTCGAAAAGCGGGACCTCGCAAACGGCATATACCGTATCATCGATCGTTACGCCGCTGTACAGCGAATTGGATGCATCCGTCTCAAATCTTTCATCCATCTTCTTGAGATCTGCTCTGTAGTTTTCGAAACCTGTCCTGACAGAATTCATGGCACCCAAAAGCAAAGCGAAAGCCACGAGAACGATAGAAGAGATAATGATTCCCGGTATCATCGCCAAGATGCCTGTTTTTGTTTTCGACCTGGACAAAGCAACTATCCTATAGATCAGAGCAACTGCAAGATATGCATTTACAACTAGGAAAAACCACGCCTCTTTCCATACCGGATTAAGCGCGCATTTATTCATGAAAGACACAACGTATACAGCATCTGCGATCAGCAGCATCGCCGTACCAATGATCTCATAAACAGGAGCAGCTGCATTTATCTTTTCATTCTTTGTATTGATCCTGGAAAACACGATCGACATGATCAAAAGCAGGACAGCAACAGCCGGAACGATGATCATTATTATGTAGAGAAAATGCACTTTGTGTGTGAACACTTCCTCATAAAACATTCCATATAACCCGGAAGTGAATTTATAAGGAAACAGCACGCCCTGCGCCAGATTCATTATCAGCATATATAATGCCGCCAATACGGATAAAACTTTAGTTACTGCTGCTCCATTAGAATCCATTAATTCATCCCCAATGTCTTTGAACAAATCGAAACAGACCAATACACCCGAGGCACTCCTCAAATATGTACATTATAACATAGAGGATTTTTGATAATTTATTCGTTAAAGAACTGCATTTTCTTTAATTCATCACTTCAAAAAATCTGACACTTCGCTGATCAATCCCGTTCCGTCAGCTTTAGGATCAAAAATGACTCCCATGTGTCCTTTTGAACCGGTATCGAAAAGCTTATGTTCAACATTTCTGTTCTTCAAGAGTCCGTCGAAATAATACGACATGTCTTTGAGTTCATCAGACTCATTAGTGATCACAGCTGTCCTTGGTAGAAAACTAATTTCACTGTTTTCCGCAAACACCAGATGCCTGTAGCGCAAATCTTTCTTGTACCCTTTCGGGAAAACCATGCCTCTCATTCCATTATAAGCAACACTGTTCTTATAGAAATGCATAAGTCCGCAATCGAGCAGCAGGCCTTTGTATTTATATTCTCTATTCTCGAATCCGTAATCAGAAAGCATATCTGACGAAATGCTCAGCAACGCTTCTGCGACAGCATTTACGCCGCCCGATGAATGGCCTGCAAGATACATATTCCCGAAGTCACCTTCATATGCAGAAGCATTTTTATATATCCATCGAGTGGCTTTATCTATATCCTCTATCTGATCAAAAACCGTATATTCCGGATATGCAAGCCTGTAATTCAGCACAAAGACTACAAAGCCGTTTTGTGCCATAACATTGGCAAACACGCTGTCGATCTTTTTATCATGCGAGATAAATCCCCCGCCGTGAATATCTATCAGGATAGGCTTAGCAATGCCATCGTTACGGAAATATATATCCAGAGCATGTTCCGGGTCATCATCAGCTATGTAATTCACATCTGAGATTGTGTTTATATCATCCGACATTGCAGTGCGGTCCAAGCGTTCCAGATCCCGGACAAATGCTTTGTTACCGCTGTCTTTCATTATCCTGTTGATCATTGCTTATTCAGCTCCAAAAAATTGCTTGCCGATACCGACAAACTCATCCATATTGCTCAACATAGCAGGATGTCCGCCGTGCTCGAAAATATGCTTCTCCGCCATATCTGTCTTTGAGCATATATCTTCAAACAGTTCCTTACAGTGTCCCTTCGGAAACATATCATCCTCAAGGCTTCCGGTAAGAAGCATCCTGACAGACAGCTCTTCTACAGGTTTATGGAAGAACGCACCGATCTCTTCTGCATGTCTTAAAACAGCATCCGTATCACAGTCAAAAACAGATTCCCAGTCAGCTCCGTGCAGGGATTTCAGGTAATTAACGAAACCCTCAAACTGCTTGGCCTGAGCACGCCCTGTTCTTATCTGATCCGTAATACCGGGATCAGCCTCAAGTCCTTCAAAGCTGTCTGCGATAACGGCATTTACCAGTTCAGGATACTCAAGCGCCACATTAATGGCTGCCAAAGCTCCTCCGCTGCTGCCGATCAGATTGACTTTATTGATCCCCAAATGATCACACAGAGCCTTAACCTGTTGTGCCCAGTCAAACCACAGATCAGAAGGCCATTTCTCGATTCGGTCAGAACGTCCGTTACCAAGAAAATCAAGCACGATAACCCTGTATTTCGAAGCAAGCAAAGGAACTACCGGATCAAACATCTTTCCGCATGAAGTGTTCCCGTGCAGCAAAATAAGAGGTGTACCTTCACCTGACTCTTCAAAATATACCTGTCTGTCACTGTACCTGAAATAACTCACTGTTATTTCCTCTCTTCCCCACTCCGTATAAAAGCGTGCATATTACGATCATTATCACATATGCAATCCCATAAACAAATGTCTTTATATAAGATGTTCCGAAGAAAGCCATAATGAGCACGTTAGGCAGCCATACTATTGCAGACAGTTTAAGAGCAAAAATAACCTTGCCAAATAAGCCCGCTTTCTCGGGCAGACAATATCTGTACCAGACAGTAAGCAACACTCCTGCCAGGAACATGAATGCATAAAACACTGTATAGAAAGCATTTTCCCGTGCCGGACTGACGCCCAGTATGCTGCTCAGACGCCAGGCATTATCAACAGCACCGGCAATAACATCTGCGATTATGTTTAACAAAGCGAAAACCATTCCGTTAATCAGGCTTGCCAATACCATAACCGGATTTGAAATTGCACGTGACGGAGCATTGTTACTGACATCGTAATCTCTCATAAGGAAACCGAGAACAATGCCCTTAAATGCATACGACAAAACATCAACAACTATAATTC
>X410_Impala__coassemble_206_pt1 | contig 12349 bp, 9 predicted proteins | sample X410_Impala__metabat2_low_PE_001 | metagenome-assembled genome bin X410_Impala | reverse complement strand
TCCCGGCTAAGGGTGCAGATGTTCGTATAATCCAGTATGTTAACGATTCCCGTAAGCCCAAGGCAGACCTTACGGCGAAGATGGCAGAAGTATTCGGCGTTGCTCCTGAAGCACTTACTGTTCCTGATATAGATACATATATAGGACTTATGCATACTTTCTTTACATTGGAAGATATATACGGACTTACGATAGATAAGATCGACGATACCGTCTGTCTGCATCTTGATAAGAATGTATCCAAGCCAGGCGGAACGCTCTGGGAACTTCTTGATGACTGGTATGTCATGAAAGACAAACTCGCACACGGTCGTATAACCCAAGAGGAATACGACGATTGGCGTTATAACTTCTCTATGAAAGATTCTTCTTCGATCCATGCTTCCGTTCCTTCCCAAGAACTGACGGATACTCCGAAGAAAGGAAAGAAAGAGAAATGATCTCTCTTTCAGACAGCACAAAAACGGGGCCCGTCCGAACTTATGTAGTTCAGACAGACCCCGATGTTTTCTCTGGTTTTCTTCCCGATATACCTGCTAACCGCAGGCAACCCGAAAGAATAATCACGGAATATGAAGTGTTATCAAATTGTTATCAGATCGGCTCATTAGAGCCTTCAAACCCTTTAGTTTAGGGGCTCTCCGCGAATAGTTATTTATTCGAGTTCTACTGTAGCAGTCGGCTTCGGCGTGTAGTCGTAAAGGACTCTGTTGATGCCGGGAACTTCGTGGGTGATGCGTTCTGTGATGTGGCACATGAGGTCGTAGTCGATAGGTTCAACAGTACACTTAACTACGTCTGTTGTGTTGATCGCACGGACGATGCAGAGCCATTCGAAAGCTCTCTTGCCATCCTTGATGCCTGTGGACTTAAAGTCGGGTACAACCGTGAAGTACTGCCATACCTTGTCTGCAAGGCCGGCCTTTTCGAATTCTTCTCTGAGGATTGCATCAGATTCTCTAACTGCTTCGAGTCTGTCTCTGGTGATTGCGCCGGGGCATCTTACGCCAAGTCCGGGACCGGGGAAGGGCTGACGGTAAACCATCTTGCCGGGAAGGCCAAGTGCGGATCCTACTACGCGGACCTCGTCCTTGTAGAGATACTTAACGGGTTCAACGAGTTCGAAATCGAGTTCCGGGGGAAGACCGCCGACGTTGTGGTGAGCCTTGATGCCCTGTTCACTCTCAAGGATGTCAGGATAGATGGTACCCTGTGCGAGGAAAGCGATGCCGTCAAGCTTCGCAGCTTCTTCAGCGAAAACTTTGATGAACTCTTCGCCGATGATGTGACGCTTCTGCTCAGGATCTGTTACACCTGCGAGAAGGTCTAAGAATCTGTCAACTGCATCTACATAAATGAGGTTGGCGCCAAGCTCGTCTCTGAAGACTTTGCATACCATCTCAGGCTCGCCCTTGCGGAGAAGTCCGTGGTTTACGTGAACACAAACGAGATTCGTGCCGATAGCCTTGATAAGGAGGGCTGCGACTACTGAAGAGTCAACACCGCCTGAAAGCGCGAGGAGGACCTTTTTGTCTCCTACCTGTTCCTTGATAGCCTTTATCTGCTCATCGATAAATTGATCAGCCTGAGCTTTTGTTGTAATTCTTTTTAGGGATTCCGGTCTAACGTCTGCCATAAGCAAAGCCTCCTGATGTATAAAAATTCCACGAAAACATTTTACAATATTGTGAAGAAGTTTGTGTATTGAAATGATACAATCAGGCAGAACTTTTTAAGATACAGGAGATTATTAATATATGCGTAAAACTAAAATTATTTGTACTATAGGACCTGCATCTGACAACGAGGAAACATTATCTAAGATGTGTGAAGCCGGAATGAATGTCGCAAGACTGAATTTTTCACACGGTACACATGAACAGCACCAGGAGAAGATCGACCTCATCAAGAGAGTAAGATCAAAGCTCAATCTCCCTATTGCCATCATGCTCGATACTAAGGGACCCGAGTACAGGATCAAGACATTCAGAGATCACAAGGTCGTATTAGAGGATGGTGCTACATTCACTCTTACTACTGATGAGATCGAGGGCGATGAGACACGCGTATCAGTTACATATAAGATGCTGCCCCAGCAGCTTGTTCCCGGTGACAGAGTTCTTATCAATAACGGACTTGTTATCCTTGAGGTAAGAGAGATCAGGGGAGCTGACGTTATCTGCGAGGTTATCGTAGGCGGCGTTCTTTCAGACCAGAAGTCGATGAACTTCCCAAATAAGGTAATGCAGGGCGACTTCCTGAGTGAGCAGGATAAGAGTGACCTTCTCTTCGGTATAGAGAACGATATCGATTTCGTTGCTGCTTCATTCGTATCCAGAAAAGAAGACATGATCGAGATGCGTGAGTTCCTCGACAACAACGGCGGTGAGGACATTGAAGTTATTGCAAAGATCGAGAACCGTGCAGGTGTTGATAACATTGACGAGATCTCCGAATACTGCGCAGGCATCATGATCGCAAGAGGTGATCTGGGCGTTGAGATACCGTTCGTTGAGGTTCCGAGCGTTCAGAAGCAGCTCATCAAGAGATGCAGGCTTTTGGGCAGAAGAGTTATCACTGCAACAGAGATGCTTGAATCCATGATCAACAATCCGAGACCGACAAGAGCCGAGATCTCTGACGTTGCGAATGCCGTTTACGACGGTTCTTCCGCGATCATGCTCTCAGGCGAGTCAGCTGCAGGCAAGTATCCTGTTGAAGCAGTCCAGACAATGTCTCAGGTTGCTGAATATACAGAGAACCACATCAACTACAGAGACCGTTTCTTCAAGCAGGAATTCAAGATCAGAAACAACCTCGACGCTATCTCCCACGCTACATGCCAGATGGCAATCGACGTCGGAGCGAAGGCTATCGTAGTTCACTCCAGAAGCGGCGTTACAGCAAGAATGGTATCCCGTTTCAGATGCCCGATCGACATCGTCGGCATGACGACGTCAGAGAGGATCTGGAGAAGACTTAACTTAAGCTGGGGTGTCATTCCGATCCTCAACGAAGAGTTCACTTCTACTGACGTTATGTACTACCACGGCTTCAATGTAGCAAAGGATATCCTCGGCCTTGAAGCAGGCGACAACGTCGTAATGACAGGCGGACTCATCAACGGTACGGCAGGCAATACCAACACGATCAAGGTTGAGACCGTTAACTGATCAAATATCAGTAATACAGAATCATTCAGGTTTAAGCAGCATCCAATCAATTGCAATTGGATGCTGTATTATTATTTAATGCTGTATAATAGGTTCATGAATAATAAAAAGTCCATCTCTGCTATTGATAAAGTAAGTTATGCATTGCTTGTTGTTGCCTTGGGAATCTTCGTGGTTGCCCAGGGTTTGATTCATAATCCTGACCAGGACTGTTATTTTCTTATCGATAACGGAAGATACATTGTACAGAACAGAGCTCTTCCTGAGACTGCGTACTGGCTGATAAATGAGGGCGTTCCTACCGTAATTCAGCAGTGGATGTGTGATGTGGTGAATTACTTTGCCTATGCCATGGGCGGATATACCGGAATAGTAATACTCGGAATAATTTTCAATCTTACTCTGCTCGGTGCACTGTTTTTGTATAACCGTGATCTGCTGAAAAGCAATCAGACAGGTCTTAATGCTGCAATCTTTGTTTGGATCTTATTAGGTCAGTATGCTTCTACGAGACCTTATTCCATAACGATCTCATTAAACCTTATTGAACTGATCGTTCTTAAACACTTTTTTGATAAAGAAAAACACACTGCCAAGGAAACCGCCAAGTTCCTTGCAATTATAGCGGCGATATTTGTTTTTCAGGCAAACTGGCAGGCTTCGAACATACCTTATCCGATGTTCTGGATACTTTGCTACATCCCTGTTTTCAAGAAGAAAAAATTCCGTATTGACCTTTATGCTCTGGCTGCGCTGGTAACAGGAGGAGTTTTCTCGATCTTAAGTCCTATAGGCATCAGAGGACCACTGTTCCTGACTTATGCCGTCGGCTCGTTTGACGGCTTTGACATCTATGAGATACTGCCGCCGGAATTTCCTTCGTTGTACACGGTACTTCAGATAATACTTATTGCATTGGTAGCATATGCGATCTTTAAAAAGAAGCTTACTTCTCCGCAATTCTTTCTGGCAGCAGGATGCTTCTTTATGTCCTGCATCTTCATGCGTTGCTGCTGGACACTTGTACTTCCGATCGGAGCGCTCCTTCCTAATCTGGAATTCACAGAACGCTCTCACAAGATGATGCGCTGGGCATATGTAGCCGCAGGAGCGCTTTCGGTCTTTCTGATCGTAAGATACAACCTGGAGAAAACAGATGACAGGCAGGTTATGTTAAGTGTAGTTCCTGCGCCTGACAAAGTTACTTTGTTTACGGATTTCAATTCCGGATCTTATTTCCTTATTGACGGATATAAGATCTATTATGATGCCAGACCCGAATTGTACGATCATGTGATCGCCGGAGACAAAGCATTCCGTGATGAAGCTTACGCATCATGGTCCGGTGAGATAGATTACGATGAGTTTATCGCTAAATACGGCTTTAACTGGTTTGCCGTAACGAAGGATTCGCCTATAGAAAGTTATCTTATTGAGAATCCTGATTATGAATTCGTTTTCGATAATGCCACAGATGGAATCGCTATATACAAAAGCGTGTATTATTGACAGGTGATTCCTGACGGATCGGTTAATTTCCGTTCACGGGAGTTTATATATAACTTATTTAATGAATGCTTTTAGTTTGGTATTATGAATGAAGGATTGCATTTGGATCCATTCTAATTGTTTATTTATTTCGATGAACAGAAAAGAGCTTGATTATGGAATTGACAATTCTGATGCCTTGCTTAAACGAAGCCAGAACATTAAAGATCTGCATAGATAAAGCGAAAAAGTTTTTATCAGAGAATAATGTAGAGGGTGAGATCCTCATTGCGGATAACGGCAGTACGGACGGTTCTCAGGATATTGCAAGAGCTGCCGGTGCCAGGGTCGTGGATATTTCAGAAAAAGGTTATGGAGCTGCTCTTATAGGCGGTTGTAATGCTGCGCTCGGCAAATATGTAATCATGGGAGATTCCGACGACTCCTATGATTTCCTTAATCTGATGCCATTTGTGGAAAAGCTCCGTGAAGGTTACGATCTGGTTATGGGCAACCGTTTCAAAGGAGGCATCGAAAAGGGAGCCATGCCGCCTTTGCATAAGTATTTGGGCAATCCTGTGCTTTCGTTCATCGGAAGAGTCTTATACAGAAGCAGCATCAGGGATTTCCACTGCGGACTCCGCGGCTACAATAAAGAAAGCATTCAAAAACTCAACCTGCATACGACCGGTATGGAATATGCAAGTGAGATGGTCGTTCAGGCAACCCTACATAAGCTGAAAATATGCGAAGTGCCAACCACACTGAAAAAGGACGGAAGAGACCGTCCTCCTCATTTGAGAAGCTGGTCTGATGGTTGGAGACACCTTACGTTCCTTTTAATGCATTCTCCGCGGTGGCTGTTCTTATATCCCGGTATGTTCCTTTGGGTTATCGGAACAGTTGTAAGTGCGATCATAATCGCTACTCCGGTTGTTATTAAGGATGTTACGTTCAGTGTCAACACTCTGGTGTATTTTGCCATGGCCTGCATTGTAGGTTTTCAGATGATACTGTTTTACGTAATGACCAAACGGTATGCGACAAAAACCAAGTTCATCCCTTCGACCAAGATAGATTCCATGCTTGCCAGGTTAACAATGAACAAAGGTATTTTTATTGGTGCGGTCTTATGCATTATCGGTCTGATCGGATCGGTTGTTGCCCTGGTCATTTGGCACAATAACAGCTTTGGTGATCTGGAGCCGGAGAAGATGCTGAGACTTACGATCCCGATGCTGGTTTTATTTGTCTGCGGAATCCAGCTCATGTTCAGCAGTTTCTTTCTGGGAATTCTGGAGATCAAGATCCGGAAGGAATAACTTATCCGGGAGATCTGATCGCAGAACTCATAAATTGATGCCGTTTGGATGCCGCTTTGCCACACTTTGCACCAAAAAGAGCATTAGTTAAGCCTGAGTGCGATAGTATAATTCTCGTGAAGTGTTGGGGACACTGTTTTTTGTATGGATAATAGGACGGAACAAAAAGACCAGTTAATTGAAAAAGGAGCAGTCACCGGTATGAGACCGGGGTCTGAGATAGCTCAGCCCAAAACTCAGAATACGGAAAGAATTGCGATCAAAACTGTCTCTAAGGAAGAGGCAGAGATAAAGCTCATCAACAGACCAAAGGCTAAGAATGTTACTCCTCTTGCAAGCATGAAGCTTACTCCCGATGATATTCCCGCATTTGAGGATACACCCGAGAGAAGAGAGAAGCTGGCATCCAGAAAAAAGAGATTTCAGAAAAGAAGATTCCGTGAGTGGGCTATATTCACGGGTTATCTGACACCTAGTATTGTCGGCGTTTTGATATTCTTCTTTTTGCCCCTGCTGATGCTCCTCGTAACTTCATTCCAGAAGTCACCCACGAATTCTGATTTTGTAGGGTTCCGCAATTATGAGAGAGTACTTACAAACGATGCATTCATTAATGCTTCAAAAAACACTCTTACATTCGCTCTTATATCAGTTCCGCTCGCGGTAATACTTGCGCTGTTTGTCGCAATGCTGCTTAATTCAGGACTTCCGGGAAAGAGCCTTTTCAGGAGTTTCCTTCTTAACCCCATGATGGTGCCTGTCGCTTCAGTCGTACTTATCTGGCAGGTATTCTTCAGCTACAACGGAGTCATCAACGGAATCGCCGAGAAGATCTTTGATTCTCCGGAGAAGATAGACTGGCTAAAATCGGAATATGCGCAGATAGTAATAATGCTCTTATTCCTATGGAAGAACTTGGGTTACAACATGGTATTGTTCCTTGCGGCTCTGAACAGCATTCCGCATGAGATCCTTGAGTCTGCCGAGATGGACGGCGCAGGTCCCGTAAAGAGATTTTTCGCGATCAAGCTTCATTATCTTTCACCGACGATCTTCTTTGTCGGAATAATGTCACTGATCAATTCATTCAAGATATTCAGAGAGGTCTATCTGCTTACGGGTGACTATCCGTTTGCAAACCTTTACATGCTGCAGCATTTCATGAACAACTCATTTACGCACCTTGATTACAGCAAGCTTTCTGCGGGTGCGATAATAATGTGCATTGTCATGGTAATAATCGTTGGCGGTCTGTTCTTCGCTGAATCCAAATTCGATAAGGATGTGGAGGGCTGACGATGGAAGAGACCAAGCGCTTGGAAAGAAGAAAACAGGCAACTCTTGCACGCCGCCATGTCTTTACGGAGACAGTGCAGCCTGAGACATTCATCACTTCGCTCTCGGAAGAAGCAAGAGAGAACTTTTTCGCAAGCGAGAAAAAGAGAATTGAGACCAACTTAAAAAAGAGAAACATCAAAAAGGGAATACTTACCGGAATCGGCGTATTCTTTGCATTCCTCATCTCTGCATTGGCTCTGGTGCCGATCTTCTTCACGTTCCTTAACTCATTCATGTCATCAGAAGAGATCGTCTCTAACTACCAGGTCGTATTCCAGAGTATGTCGGGACACGCTACGCAGGGTGCGACATATATGTCCAGAATGCCGGTGTTAAAACTTATTCCGGAGCAGGTTACGATAAAGCAGTACACGACACTTTTGTTCATGAATCCGGAGTATCTTTTCAAGTACTGGAATTCGATCATACTGACGCTACCTATCGTAGGCGGTCAGATGGTTGTAGCATGTCTGGCATCTTATTCATTTGCAAGATACAGAAGGAAGAGAAGAGAATTACTGTTCTTTTCATACATTATCCTCATGCTCATGCCTTTCCAGGTAACGCTCGTTCCGAACTATATGATCGCCGATACGCTGGGCATCCTTGATACCATCTGGGCGATCATCCTGCCGGGCATCTTCTCGACATTTGCGATATTCCTTCTTACCAAATACATGCGCCAGATCCCGACCGGATACATCGAAGCGGCAACGCTTGACGGCGCTTCCGAATGGCAGATATTTACGAACATCGCACTGCCTTTGTGCAAGAATGCGATATTCGCTTTGACGATACTTTTATTCATCGACTACTGGAACATGGTCGAGCAGCCACTGGTACTTCTTACTGATACGGCAAAACAGCCGCTGTCGGTATTCCTTTCACAGATAAACGAACCTGAACTGGGAATCGCGTTTGCGGCATCAAGTGTCTACATGATCCCGCCGCTGCTGATCTTCTTCTGGGGTGAGGATTATCTCGTCGAAGGAATCTCAAGATCAGGAATCAAGTAAACATCATGTGCAGATAAGGCACATACGCAGAGATATGGAGGAAAATTGAAGATGGCAAAGGGTAGCGTTAGAAGGTCAAGAGTTGTAAAAGCGATGGTCGCTTTTGTGGCAGTTCTTGCATTGCTTACATTCTTCTCGAATACGCTGATGAACCTTACTATACCTAAGGTAATGGGAGCATATGCTTCGAGAGGCAATCTATCATATTCAAACAGTGCGAGGGGCACGATCACCGTCGAAAACCAGACTGAAGTAAAGGGTCTGGAAGGAAGGACAGTCGACCAGGTAAAGGTAACCAATTACGATACCGTCCAGGCCGGTGATACGATCCTGACTTTAAAGCCGATAGAAGAATCAGAAGATCTACAGTCAAAAAGAGACCGCTTAAAGCAGCTCGAGCGTGATGCCGAATACGATTCAAGAACTGATAACACCACGGATTTCACTTCATATTACGACTCCATAAACACGGCGAAAGCCACACTCTCGGATGCAGAGGATACTTTATATGCAGTTCAGAACAAGGATGCAGTCGAAGAGGAAAACAAGCAGATCATCAATGAGGAATCCGTAAAGGAAGTCTCTCTTAAGGCTACGGTTACCGAAGCTGCGAAAACAGTAGAGGATATCCAGAAGCAGATAGATGCGATCGATGCATCGATCGCTCCGCTCCAGGCACAGATCGATGTATATACGGCGCTCGGAACTCCTACTCCCACACCGAGACCGGAGGTTCCCGAGACTACAGAACCTGCTGAGACAGAACCTGAGACTCCGGTTCCGGAAGGAGCAACGGCTACTCCGACACCCAGTCCCTCTCCCGCTCCTGCATACGATGAAGACGGACTTGATCCTGCATCTCCCACATATGAGATGGAGAAACTGATGCTGAAGATCAAGCAGTACGAAGACCAGAAGGATGCCTTAAACATCCAGCTCGAGGCAGCCCAGACCCGTCTTGAAGAAGCATCTGCGGAACTTGCTGAATGCCAGGGAAAGATCAAGGATGCCCAGGCTGAGATCGATGCTCTCAAAACACTTCCTTCTGAGGCAGCCGCACAAAATGCGGTAAATACAGCCAGAAATGCGGTCAATACCGCACAGAAAGCATTAAGTGATGCACAGACAGCTGCAGGAATTACGGAAGATAAGGCAAGAGATACCGCAGAGGACAGGGAAGAAGAGATCGCGAAGCTTAAAAAACAGATCGAAGAACTCGAGAAGCAGGCTAAGATCACAGAGATCAAGGCGCCTGTCGGCGGATACATTTACAACATAGCGGTATCTTCAGGCGATGCGCTTACCGCAAAGACTTTTGTAACTTATATCATTCCCGAGACAGACAGAGTCTGCTCAGTATCCTTCAAGTTCAGTTCACAGGCTGCACAGAGCATCCGTGTCGGTATGGATCTGGAGATCACCAGCGGATTCATTCAGGGATGCACGGTCCAGTCCATCAAGCCCGACCCGGATAATCCGAGAGCCAACAAGATCGTAAAGTGCATGGTTGCAGGCAACGATGCATGGCCGGGTGAGGAGATCACGGTCAATGCCGGAAGAGGCAACGATAACTACAAGTGCGTTGTACCGAGCAGTGCCGTAAGTGAAGACAACAACGGACATTTCGTTTATGTCATCGTCGGTTCTTCCACTCCTTTGGGTGATAAGTACACCGTAAAGAGAGTTGACGTATCCATCGAGGCAACGGACGGTGCTGCTACAGCAATCAAGGGCGAAGGCCTTGATAAGTACGATGTCATGATCGTCGTAAGAGCCGAGAAACCTCTTGAAGACGGACAGCGTGTAAGACTTGAAGACTACACTTCCAAGTAATCCTTAAGGTGCGAAGATAATGCGATTTATAGATAAGACAAAAGAGCTCTGGAATTTAGAGAAAGGCAACGCGAAGAGGAACCTTTTAAAGCTCATTCTCGCGGTTCCTTTCTGGCTCATCGTGATAGCGCTTTTCCTTATGGCATTCGGTATCGGCAGGGCTGTCTACCTTATAGACACCAGACCTGACCAGCAGATTGCCGAGGCCTGGCAGAGCAACTCTGATACAGCTTTCAGACACATGGCTGTTTTCGCAGGCGGCATAAGGGCACAGGGTGACACTTCACCCATGACATATCAGGAAGGCGGCAAGTCGATCCACCTTGCAGACATTGCTCTGATAAGAACGGCTCTTCAGTCTACAGCCGATACGGGCTCTGCTGCAGGAAACAAGAACATCCAATATACTGAAGGAAAACAGCTCAGAGGCTGGGAAGATTGTTATTCATCCACGGTAATGTCCACGGTTGAAGCACTCGACGTAGTTGACGGACTTGAGGTGACAACCGGCAAGTCTGATGCGCAGCTCGTGGCTGTCGGAGGCAATTACAAGGCTTTCCATCCGTTCAGATATCTGTCCGGCGGATTTCTTCCCGAGACTCCCGTTGATACTAATCAGATCGTCTTAAATGACGTTCTTGCGTGGAAGTTCTATCATTCATATGACGTCGTCGGAAACAGGGTCATGATCAACGGCCAGATGTTTACCGTCATAGGTGTCGTTGAAGAGAGAACCACAAAAGTAGCTGAGCTTGCAGGTGAGCAGGAGACCAGGGCATTCATTTATTTCGGAGCTTTGGGATCGATCTACAATACAATGGACAACAGTTCAGATGACGGTGAAGGAGCCATCAGCGCTCCTGCAGATTTCGCCATCCAGTGCTATGAAGCAATTCTTCCCGAACTCGTTAAGGGCGTAGGTGTAACGGATTTCAAGAATGCCATGCCCAACTATTCACTCTCAAATCCCCAGCTCTATGTCTCCAATAACACGGGGCGTTTCGGAGTTACCAGAGTATTCGATACGGTATTCCCTCTGGGCGAGACGGACAAGGAAAGACTGGGATATGAGTTCCCTTATTGGGAAAGGGCAGCCCAGCTTACCGAGGACAGACTGTTCTACGACTACACCATCACGGGCCTTGGTATAATCCTTCTTCTTATAGGTTTTTCCATGATAGGCCTTAAGTTCCGCGCGAAAATGGCCGTAAAACCCGGCGAACTTGAAGTAACGGATGCAGAAGATGCGGCCGAGAAAGAAGAAAAAGAACTCATGCTGAAAGAATAAGTCCGCTTTTTAGGATAGAATAATCGTGTTTTTTTACTTATAATTCCCTTTAGGTAATCTGACCTGAAGGGAATTTTTATGCATAGGAAATACTCAAAGATGATCTCAGTCTTTCTGACTGCCGCAGTTGTTTTAAGTCTTGCGGGATGCTTATCTGTCCCGGAATATTCGATTTCATCAACCGGAGATTCCAATGCTGCTCCAACTATGCCGTCCACATCCCAGACCGCATACGTCAGATCCAGTTTTGACATAAACAAAAACCCGTATTTTGCAATGCTCTCCGAGACGGAGATGAATGCTTATTCGTTCATTTATGAGGGCCTTATTGCAGGCAATTCTGAGATTGAATGTCCCATCAGACTTGAAGCAGACCAGCTCTCCAAAGCGATGGATGCGGTGCTCAACGACCATCCCGAGATCTTCTGGATAGATAACAACTACAGCTATTCTTACAATCCCGAGGACGGAAGCATAAAGGAGATCACGTTTACGTTTTACGATTTTGCTGATACTCCCGAGAAATTTCAGAATGCAAAGGCAGAATTTGAAGCTGCGGCATCTTCAATAATCGCGGGTGCCAATGAGTATCAGACCTTGATCGACAGAGAACTCTATATTCACGACTACATCTGCGAGAACACCGTGTACGACGAATCTGCGCCTTACCACCAGAGCGCTTACTCAACGATCGTTCTTCACAGGTCTGTCTGTGCTGGCTATGCAAGGAGTTTCCAGTATCTCATGCAGAGAGCAGGTGCTACCTGCTATTATGTTACGGGAAGCACCGAGAAGACAGTCGAAGGGAGCGGCGACAGTGGATCACACTCCTGGAACATGGTCCTCATCAACGGTGATCTCTATAATGTCGACTGTCTCTGGGACGATACG
>X410_Impala__coassemble_205_pt1 | contig 12396 bp, 8 predicted proteins | sample X410_Impala__metabat2_low_PE_001 | metagenome-assembled genome bin X410_Impala | reverse complement strand
GGGAGGCTGATAAAGTATTGCGCCTGATATGGTATCCAGGATTGTGAGGTAGCTGTTTTTTCGGCCAGTTCAGAATGCGATGATTCGATCATCAGAGTGAAATAATTATAAATAAAACTATTGGGGTTCTCATCAAGATAATCTTTAATGACTTTAACTACTTGGTCTGACACTACGATCTCTTTCACTGTGCCGAAATACAAAGACACTTGCCGGAATGTATCCTTCTCAATTACCGAGATTTCCCTCAGTTCAACGTCATTCACCTGATGCAAATTATAATAGTCAATAAGATTTTTAACTTCTTCCTCATATTTCAAATGCTCATCCAAAGGCGGATCTACGTGAGTATCATCATATACCATATGACTGAAGATCGAGACCTGTGTGCCGACATTATATCTCATCTGAGAAGAAGAATAATTATAAGTGACTCCGTCAAGGACTGTTGACCAACGGTATATCTCACGGCAATTCTTCACATCGTAAAAAGGTCTGAAGAAAGACCGGACCCCGGTAGAGCCCGCATCATTGATTGTATGCTTCACCTTATAGGGAACCGGTATAAATAAAGAAAACAGCATCAAAGATGCAATTACTATCAGCGCTATCCGCAGTTTATGTGTCTTTTTCTTTCCCATATTAATCAGAATCGAATTAGTAATATTCTACGCTTCTGCCGTCATAAACTTCTATGCCAAAGACAAACACTTCCACACCTGTTATCTTTTTTACAAACTGCTCATCCGGTTTGTTCAGATCTGCATGGGGTTTAATATTATTAACATGCCATTCCTTCACTTCATATATCGGAAGTGGGATTATCGGTTTATATGATTTGTTTACCGGCCCCGCAGTAAATACTATGGGATTAGGAAAAAGTCCCAATATTATTGTGATAACAATAACCAATATAATGATTCGAGCTTTCTTTTTCATATGTCTGCTAACCAAGGACTAAGCATTATGGCAATAAACAATCAATAAAACCTGACATTTGTATTTTATCATAGTACGCCTGCACTTACGACACTTTACGTCAAATGAATAAAAGACTTCGGGAGTTATAATTCTTACAAGGTCCCGAAAGGCTTGAAAAACAACGATTTTAGTTTATTCTAGATTAAATCGTGGAGCAGGAACTTGTATCCCGTATGCTCCACCAAAACAATTGAAAATGAGAGAGTCTGACTGCTTATGCTGAATGAAGATGTAACCGGTAAATTCCTGAGATACATAGCCGTTGATACGGCATCAGATGAGACCACGGGAACATCTCCCAGCACGGCTAAGCAGTTTGATCTCGCAAACATCCTGATAGATGAATTAAAAGCAATAGGCATTCCTGAAGAGGATATCTTTTTCGACGCTGAGCATTGCTATATCTACTGCAGGATCAAGGCTTCATCGGGCATTAACGTAAACACTCACAAGATCGGCTTTATAGCGCATATGGATACTTCTCCAGAAGCTCCGGGCAAGTGTACGTCTCCCCGTTTTATTGAGAACTACGACGGTAAAGACATCACTCTCGGCAACGGGAAAATATTGTCTCCTGAGAACTTTCCTGATCTGCTTCTGTATAAAGGACAGACACTGATCACAACAGACGGCTCTACCCTGCTCGGCGCCGATGACAAAGCAGGCGTTGCAGAGATCATTTGCATGGCTGAACACTTTATGACTCATCCCGAGGAGTTGCACGGTGAGATCTGGATTGCATTCACACCTGATGAAGAAATAGGCGAAGGCACAAAGCATTTCGACCTTACAAGATTCGGTGCCGATTATGCTTATACGGTTGACGGCGGACGTATCGGAGAGATCTCATATGAGAACTTCAATGCTGCCGGTGCCACGATAACGATAACCGGAAGAAGCGTTCATCCGGGCGATGCATACGGCAAGATGATCAACTCGATAAGGATCGCGGAAAAGATCGATTCAGAGATACCGGACAGCGAGAGGCCGGAAACAACACGTGATCACGAAGGTTTCTTCCACCTGATCGAGATGTCGGGCTCGACCGAAAAGACTACGATGAGATACATCATCCGTGATCACGACATGAATCTTTTCACTGAGAAAAAAGACCGGATGAGATCCATTTGCGGGAAGGTTATGTCAGATAATCCCGGAGTTATCATCAAAGCGGAGATCACGGACACATACTACAACATGATATCCAAGATAATTCCCGATAATACGGCCATCATCGACAGATGCACGGATGCAATGAAAAAGGTCGGAATAGAACCGTTCACGGAACCCATCCGCGGCGGAACTGACGGAGCAACATTATCGTTTATGGGTCTTCCCTGCCCGAATATCTGTTCAGGTGGCCACAACTATCACGGCGTATATGAATTCATCTGCAAAGAATCGATGGAAAAGATTACCGGTCTGCTAATCGCTATCGCACTTTGTCAGTAAGAGAAGATTCTTTTATATCAGCGCATGAATTCCGGATGGTCAACATAGTACTTGGCCTTATCCTCATACATTCTCTGATCAGCGAGTTTCAAAGCTCCGGTAATATCTTTTGAATCGTTCTGGTATGCATAACCCATAGCAAATGAGACATTGCCGTACTTCTTGGAGAGCTTTCTTGCTTTGACTATCTTATTTTTTATTACATCTTCAGTTGTGTAAGTCAGGAGGATCATGAACTCGTCGCCGCCTGCCCTGAAGATCTGATCACCGACAAAGACGTTCTGAAGGACCATAGCTGCATTCTTAAGGAGCAGGTCACCTGCCTCATGACCTTCATTGTCATTAACTCTCTTAAGGCCGTTAAGATCCGCAAATACGATTCCCAAACCCTTAAGCTCAATATCCTTGCTGTTTCTGATCGCATCGATCTTGTTGTTCATCTCATTTCTGTTCAGAACACCTGTAAGCATGTCGATGGAACTCAGATATCTTAATCTGTCCATGAGTTTGTGGTTGCCTATCTCGGATGCGACGAAATAAACAGTCAGCTCAATAGTCTCTTTTATCTTTACTGAATTTTCAGTATCGAAGTTGCATGCCCAGATATAGCCAAGTGTCTCATCATTATATGTAAGCGGGAAAAGAACAAGGCTCTCAACATGAGCTTCCATCAGAGATTCGTACCATAAAGGATTCTTTTCTTTTATATATTCCCAGTCATTTCTGTTCTTTACGAGAAGACCATTACTTCCTCCGATCGTATCCTTCCACGAAAGAGTAAGATCATAGAAGTCTTCGCTTACGCGGGTCTTCATACTGGGAAGTATAGAGTATTCATTGCGTGATTCACCCAAAACGGAACATGTTCTCTTCTCGTGATCAGTAAGCATTATTACGCAGGACTGTGCATCACAGAGTTTTCTGATATCAGAGATGACCTCGTCCATCGTGTGATTAAAGTTAGTGGCACCTCTGAGCTTGATACATGTATTTAAAACATCAGTAGCGACAGAAGCAGATGTGTTGCTCATCTTCTCGCTGTCGGCGTTTTTAGAAACTCTCTGTGAATACGTACAATAATGAAGATTGCCGTCACTTCCCAAAGGCATCATATAAAGATTGAACCAGAAATCAAATCTCTCCGGATGAACATAGGTATGCATTGGTTCTTTTAACACTGCGCATCTGAAGCAGAAATCCTCGAAATTAAGATCCTGAGGGAAATAAGTCTGATAAAGGCTGTTAGGGACAAATTTACTCGTAAGCATCTGAGGCTCGTCCGGATTAGCATGCTCTATGGAGGAAATGTAGGCATTATTGCCCGTTACAATCCTTATATCACCGTAAGAACCGTCTTCCTTTGTCTCGACAGAGATAATACAAGTCGGGATCTCGAGCATGTTTACAAAACCCTGCAAGTCCATAGCCGGCCTCCATAAATCTAATCTTGCACATTAGATTTTATCACAAGAAATTGAGAAAGTCGTTAATTCCTTATTAAAGTAGTATTTAGGAATTATGATTTTATCTTCCATGTTTTCGGAGCCAGCTTATTGACCCGGCTTCTCAGGAAGAGCACATATCCGGCAGCAAACACCAGCAATACAGGCGCAAGAATGTAAGATGCCAGAGGGATCCATACGATGATCGATGCTACGGCGTAGATGATTATGCTGGTGATCCTGTACGCACCGCTCTTGGCAACAACCGATGTCGTAAACGGCTGGAAAAGATAATAGAGCGCAAGCCATGTAACTGAAGTTAAAACACTCAGCAGAAATGCAGCAAGGAAGGTTGCAAGATATTCGCCCGGATAACTCTGACCGCCTGTAACAAACAATATCAGATTGGCAAAGGCGCCTATGGCTATGACCGGTCCGATATTGATCTTAATTAATTGCTTAAGTCTGATATCGAAGAGCCTGATGATCTTTTCGCGCTGTTTAAAGAAGCTGAATGTCATAAGGCTGTTATCACAATTGATGAACATAGCCTGCGTGCTCTTAAAGGAGTTATCTGCTATAGAAAGCGGTATAAGCATGCCAAGCAGATGGAACTTGGCAACGTATCTGAGGAACTCGAAAGCAGGATCATCTCCAACCGGCAGAAGCGCATCGCTAAACGCTCTGAAAGTAAAGAGATTAACAAGATTAGTGATAACCATATTCCAGCAGTTTTCTGAGCCGAAACGTGAATAGTATCCATATATAAACTCTGCTATGAGAAGGATCATGACAGCAACAACGATGATCGTAAATATAACAGGCTTCATGCAAAGCATAGTCCAGTGTCTTTTTACAAACAAAGCATTCAGGTAATCAAAGCCTTTCTTATTGCCTTTTATGGTACCTTTTGCTTTGATCTTCTTGAAGCTCTTCGTGTTATCATACTGGCTCGTTGTCTTCACTTCCGTTTTGCTTATATTATCGTGCAGAGCCCTTCTGTGAAGGTTGGAATCTGTCTTGATAAATATCATAAGGCCCCATATTCCGGCAATTACCGTAAGAACGGTAATGATTACCAGCTGAGGCATCGGAATGAAATATCCGTTCGCTATAAAAACGATAAAGAAAGGTCCGGCGAGCAAAACAAGAGTTAGTCTGATGAGATAAGCTACAGTGCTTATCTTAAGGGATTTGTGAAGCTTTATCTTAAGTCTGAAGCTGAGTATCTGAAGTCCTATGCCAAGGAATTTGACAGCCAGCGCGAGAACGGGAATCCCGAGCCAGAGCCAAAACGGGGCGCCCGTAATTACAGCAATGATTCTGGCCATTACATAGCCGATAAAAAGCTTTGCAAGATCGTAACAGATAAGCGTCTCATTCAGCTTTTTAGCATCCATCCGGAGCATAAAGACAAGGTATTCCTTTTCTGTGGTGCAGTTAAAATACGGCACCCTGATAAGGATTCCGCAAAGCGCATATAGAAGAAACATAAACAGACCGAGATTGCCGTAGACAGCACTACGGGACATGCCGCCTCCGAGTTCATGCTCTATATACTGGTCAGACAAAAGGAACGCTGCAAGATATATCATGCCAAGGCCAAAGATCTTGCCTATGAAGAGCTTAAATACCTCAACGATTATATGGAAGATCCAGTAGATCACTTTAAGAAAAGCGGTCGAATAAAGCCTGTCCGGGATCAGCTTTCCGATAACAGGTGTCTTTTTGAGCGCAAAGACCAAACCGTTATATCCGATGATGCTTCTTAAGTGAATGATCTTGGCCAGGTTTTTCCAAAACTCATTAACCATTGTCCTCATCCCTTAAAGCGTTGATTATCTTTTCCTTGAAATCAGCATCACCGAGATTACTCTTATCGATAGGCTCAAGCCTTCCGTTATGAAGAAGCACGATCTCATCACAAAGATCGACTGCAACATCAAGAAGATGCGTCGAGAAGATGGTTATCCTTCCCTGCTTCTGGTTTCTGATCACATTCTTCATCTCTTCGGCAATGATCACATCAAGTGATGTCAGCGGCTCATCAAGGAGCATGAGCTTCGGAGATGCAATGATGTTCAAAAGCATCTGCATCTTATTTTTCGTGCCGTGCGAATAATCCTTCAAAAGCCTGTCCCTGTCATCTTCGGGAACCATCATGTAATCGAAGTATTCGTCTATCGTCTTATCAGGCTTAATCTCTTCATGAACTTCGATGAAGAACTTCAAAAACTCCCTGCCCGTCATGAATTCAGGCACTGTAGGAGTCGACACAAGATATCCTATATCTTCCGGCATGACAGGAGTCTTTTCTCCTCGGAAAAAGAACTCTCCCGAATTAATGTCGATATCGTTGTTTACACAGTTAAAAAATGTGGTCTTACCTGATCCGTTACGTCCCAAAAGGCCATAGATCCTGCCTTCTTCAAAGACAAAATCAACATCCTTAAGAACCTGCTTGGAGCCATAACTCTTGACCAGATGACTGATTACAAATTCCATATTTTTATCCCCCTGCGCGATAATCTATCACTAAACGCAAAGGAGTATCTTAACCTAATCTTAAACCGTATCGGTCTTTTCAGGGTTTCATAGAATTCTAACAACAAAAAAGCTGCCCGTAGACAGCTTTGCTTTTTATCCTTTGTAATATGGTTCAGCATGTGACTTAAGTGATTTAGGGTTATTCTCTCTCCAAAACTCAGCATTACTGATATCTATTCCGGATTGGTTGCTGACGACATAGAATGTCAGCGGTATTTTATCCTTATTGGCAAGCTTGTTACCATCACTATCATATTGAATGGTATTTTTAAACTTCATACCATTATGATTCCATTCCCAAATAACAGACTTATTGTTCTGCTTAGGATACTCATATATCCACTCTCCATTAACATAGAAAATAGCAGGAGCATTCTCATTTGCTACATAAGCAATATAATAAACCGTACACTGCTGATTTGAACTGATAACATCTTTGGCTTCATCTTTATAGTTACCTACGCCAAAGATTAAAATATAAGGTTCATTCTCGCCTCTGGTTCCGTCCATATAGCGCAACACTTTGTCGCCCCATTCCTTATCAGCTCCGTCGTACCAATAAATATTATCTTTATCAATAGTCTTGGTGAAATCATCAGGATTAAGACCCGCACCATAAACTTCAGTAATCACAGACTGACAGGCAACCAACGCGTAATGTGCCGCTTCATCATACTTGTCTCTCTTGGCTCTCTTAATGTAACCGGTAAGGACAGGAACAATGGCTGCTGCAAGAACAGCAAGAATTACAAGTACAACAAGAAGTTCAACAAGCGTAAATGCCTGTCTGCCCTTATGTCTCTTTTTAACCCTCTTTAACATAAACTTTTCTCCTGATAACCGATGTGTTGAAAAATCTTCAACCTTTATATAATAGCCGACTCAAAGCCACATGTAAAATCAGTCTCTGGGACTCTCCTCAGGAATAAACTCATGTTTATCTACAGACTTGTGACGTCCTGCCACTGCTGCATCTGCAAGATCGATGAGCTTCTGCTGTGAATCTAACTTCTCCTTACCTCTGAGATCGAGCTTGTGGTATGAACCGTCAGGTGAAAGGAAATGAGCCCTGACTGTATCTGCCAGTTCTACATCAAGCACTTCCTTAACACGCGCACGGCAGTCCGGATCTTCGACCGGGAACAACAGCTCGACACGGCGGTTAAGGTTTCTGGGCATCCAGTCCGCTGAAGCAAGATAGATATCCTCATGACCTTCATTATAGAAATAGAAGATTCTTGAATGCTCAAGGAACCGTCCGGTGATGGAGCGAACCGTGATGTTTTCGCTCATTCCGGGAATGCCGGCTCTTAAGCAGCAGATGCCCCTTACGATGAGATCGATCTTAACGCCCGCATTGGAAGCAGAATAAAGAGCCTTGATCACTGTCTCATCAACAAGCGAATTGATCTTTGCGATGATGTGCGCAGGCTTTCCTGCCTTGGCATTAGCAGCTTCTCTTCTGATCCTTGCAATGAAATAATCCTTCATCCAGAGAGGTGCGGGAATAAGTCTTCTCCAGGACTGCGGGATCGAGAATCCCGAGAGCATGTTGAAGAATTCTGATGCGTCCTCACCGAAAGATTCGTTAGCCGTGAACAGACCGAGATCGGTATAGATCTTGGCGGTTACATCATTGTAGTTACCTGTGGCAAGGTGCAGATATCTTCTGATGCCATCCTCTTCCTTGCGCACAACAAGGGTGATCTTACTGTGAGTCTTAAGACCTACAAGACCATAGATTACATGGCATCCGGCATTCTCCAGTTTCTTTGCCCAGTTGATGTTGTTCTCTTCATCAAATCTTGCCTTGAGCTCAACAAGTACCATTACCTGCTTACCGTTCTGTGCAGCTTCCAAAAGCGATGCGATGATAGGTGATCTGTCGGATACACGGTAAAGCGTCTGCTTGATCGCAAGAACATTGGGGTCTCTTGCAGCCTGCTTTACGAATTCAAGAACAGGTTCGAATGTCTCATAAGGATGGTGGACTATTCTGTCCTTCTCCCTTATCTGCTCGAAAATATCAAGCTCGCTTACAGGACCGTCAAATGAAGCAGCTTCTGCAGGATCGTGAGCCTTGTAGCACAGTTCGGGGTGTTTACCCTTGCAGGCTGAAGTCAGCTTTGAAAGGAATGTGAGGTCGATCGGGCCGTTAACACTGAAGATATCGGCTTCATCGACTTCAAGCTCATCAACGATGTAATGGAGAAGATCAGAATCAATGTCATCCTGGACTTCAAGCCTGATGATCTCACCGAATCTTCTTCGTCTTACCTGTGTCTCGATCTCTTTAAGAAGGTCTTCTGCCTCGTCCTCGTCAATATCAAGGTCAGCATTACGCATTACGCGGTAGAACGCAGTAGCAAGAACGGTCTGACCGTCAAAGAGCATATCGGTATTGGCTCTTATTATCTGCTCAACAGGGACGAAGATGTCTCCGTCTTCTGTAGGTATCTGATAAAGTCTCTTAACGACCGTAGGGATCTGAACGGTCGCATACATGTACTTATCTTCATCGTCGGACTTCTTTTTCTTATCGCTCTTAAGTCCGAAAGTTGCTCTCTCCTGAAGCTTAACATTTTTAGGCTCGTTCTTGAGCATTACGCACATGTTGAGCATGCGGTTGTAAATGAGCGGGAAAGGTCTTGAAGAGTCAACCGCCATAGGTGTCAGGATAGGATATAGAACCGCCTTGAAATAAGAATCGGCAATCGCTTTAAGCTGATCGCTCAGTTCATCGTAATTCTTAAGGAATATCTTCTCCTGTGCGAGTGAAGGAACGAGGGATCTCGTATATGTCGAATACATGAGAGCCATTGTTCTTCTGGTCTTCTGGTCAATTCTCTCGAGCTGTTCATCGATCGAGAATCCCGCAATGTCACGCTCAGCAAAATCGATACTCTGCATGTCTCTTAATGAAGCAACTCTGACTATATAGAACTCATCAAGATTAGATGCGGTAATTGACAGGAAGTTAAGTCTTTCAAGAAGCGGATTCTTTGAATCTCTTGCCTCGTGAAGAATACGGTCATCGAATTCGAGCCAGGAAAGCTCACGGTTATAGAAACTGCCGTTGCCGCTTAAGAAAGTAGCATTTTCTTCTGAATATCCGCTGTCTGTAACTTCAGGAGAAGCCACGAAAGAAGATGACTTCTTGGGAGCTGTCTTCTCCGCCGGAGTTTTCTTAGCAGCCGTCTTTTTTGCAGGAGCCTTCTTCACTTCAGTTTTCTTAGCTGCCGTCTTTTTAACAGCCGTTTTCTTTGCAGCTGGCTTTTTAGCTGCTGCTTTCTTTACCGGTGTTCCCGCCTTACCTGTTGATGTATTTGACTTGCGCGATGCTGCGCTCTTCTTAACTGCCATTAGCCTTCCCTCCTGGTCTTGAGAACCGGCTTGATTCCCATAACGTCTTCAAACATGACACTTCTGTTCTCGAATGCCCATTTCTCAAAAGACATATCTTCAGAAGTATCACAGGTGATAACAAACTCGTTATCCTTTATCTTGCATGAGATCTTTTTACCCTTCTCTTTGTGTGAAGCATCGACTGCATCAGCGATCTTGAGAATGGATGCAAGCTTTGACACGATGACCTTCTGGTCAGAAGGCAGTATCGAATAGTAGTAGCTGTCGTAAGGCTTGTTTCTCGGATAAAGTCTTACGATCATGGCAACCATATTGATCTCATCGTGATCAAGGCCCATAAGATTTGTATTCTTGATAATTGAATAAGCCGCATCACTGTGGTTTCTTGCGTGAACGAACTTACCTATCTCGTGAAGAATTACCGCAACCTGCAAAAGCAGTCTGTCACGGCTTCCCAAACCGCTTATCTTTTTTGTCTCATCGAAAAACTGAAGCGCTGTTTTCTCAACATATTCAATATGTTTCTTGCTTGAACGGTAACGCTTTGCAATATGTCTTGATGCGGAAATAAGATAACTGTCTGGTGATATCTCTGTCTTAAGACTCTGTGAGTTAACGCAGTAGTAATAAATGATTCCGTCTGACAAAGATGCGTGAGGCATGTAGATAGTCTCAACGCCGGTATAATCAAGCATGTTCTTTACGATCAGCGCCGTAGGAAGAAGCAAAGGCGCGATCATCGAAGGGATGTTCTTTTCGAGCGTCAGATCGGTAGGTCTTACCTTGAGAAGGAAGTTATAGACCTTAAGGAATTCTTCCTTTGTAAGCGTAACGGAAGACATGGCATCATATCCCGCAAGCTGCTTGATATAGCCCATCTCGCCGGAGAAAGCAATGAGATTCTTATAGATTATTCCCTTGGGTTCCATTGCGTGATAGTCATCTAAATCCTGGCCGATAAATTCCTGGAGAACCTCATCGTAATGAGTGGTCCTGCTCTGAAGGTCATTAAGCATGCCTGCAATTCTCAAAGATCCGAGCAAAAGATTCTGGCTGAATACGAATTCGGATTTATCGTAAACGGAAGCCTGGATGGATCCTGAACCGATATCGAGCATCATGGTTCCTGATGAGATTATCTTTGCAAAATCAGGATAGATAGCCTGGACGGCCAGGGTCTGATAATAACGCTCCATCGAGTTATCGAGGACCTTGATCTTAAATCCGGTTCTGGTCCTTACCTTCTCGATTACAACTTCAGAGTTTGAAGCATCTCTGAAAGCAGATGTAGCTACGCAGAATACACGGGCAACGCCGTATTCCCTGCACTTCTCGTCAAACATCTTAAGACACTTGCAGAGCTCTTCTACCTGGGCTGACTGAATGATTCCTGAGCTGTAGGATTTAGTGCCGAGACCCGTAAACTTACGGACTGCCTCTATTTCCTTGGGTTTGCCCTTGGAACCTATCTCAAATATCTTAAGTCTCGCTGTGAGCGAACCGATGTCGATTACTGCGACAAGCTTTTTTGCCATCGCTGATTCCTCTTTTCTTTTTATCGTCAGAGGTTTTCGATAACAGCTTTTGTTATCTCTTTCGTTCCGACGAGTTTTGTATTATTTCCCTCATCAATGAAGGTTATGTCACTTGTTCTAAGGCCGCTTGCAAGGGTCTTCTTAACGGCATTCTCGATCTCAGAAGCTATCTCATCCTCGCCCAATGTTCTCATCATCATCGCTACGGAAAGCATCGTTGCAAAAGGATTAGCCTTATCCTGACCTGCGATGTCGGGTGCTGATCCGTGGATAGGTTCGAAAAGTCCGGGCATGCCGTTTACGCCGATGGAAGCAGAAGGAAGCATTCCGATTGAACCTGCGATCTGTCCTGCCTCATCAGATAAGATATCTCCAAAAAGATTGCTTGTCACGATGACGTCAAAGCTTGAAGGTCTTCCGATGAGCTGCATTGCCGCATTATCCACATAAAGGGTTTCAAGCTCGACTTCAGGATAATCAAAGCTCATCTGACTTGCCAAAGATCTCCACATTCTGCTTGTTACAAGGACATTGGCCTTATCTACGAGCGTAACCTTCTTTCTTCTCTTCATAGCAAGTTCAAATGCGATCTTTAAGATCCTGTTTATCTCACCCTCGGAATAGCTCTCTGTATCAAATGCGACCTGACCCTTAACCGTTCCGTCAGGAAGGCGGTCACCGCTCTGATATACTCCGTTCTTACCGAAATAGATTCCTCCGGTAAGTTCTCTTACGATAACAAAATCGATCTGTCCGGGATTTTTAAGCGGTGAAGCATCCTTAAGCTCATCGAAAACAACGACCGGTCTGATGTTTGCGTATAATCCGAGGTCTGATCTCAATCCGAGAAGTGCTTTCTCAGGACGTATCTCAGAGTCAACATTATCCCACTTCGGACCGCCTACTGCGCCTAACAGCACTGCATCACTTTCCTTTGCGGATTCGATCGTTTCCTGCGGAAGCGGGATGCCGAATGCATCTATTGCTGCACCGCCTGCCTTGAGTTCCTTTGTGAAGATCTCAATATCTTTTCTGGAAGCAGCAGCTTCCAATACTTCAATTGCAGCCGTTGT
>X410_Impala__coassemble_201_pt1 | contig 12517 bp, 9 predicted proteins | sample X410_Impala__metabat2_low_PE_001 | metagenome-assembled genome bin X410_Impala | reverse complement strand
ATTTCATGCGGTTGTTCAACGCCGAATAAATAAGAACGGCAATGATCGCAGCTATGGCAACACCTGCAAGTGTAAAGAAAACTACTACCAGAACATTTGCGGTCTTCGTTGAACCGGTCTGCTCGTTCTGTGCAACAGGAGCAGACGCTTCAGCAGCTTCAGGATTCAAAACTGTCTCTTCGGTACCATCGTCAGTCAGCTCGATCTCCGGTACCGGAGTTGCAGTAGGAGCCGCAGGAGCCGGAAGGTATTCATCATCCGTGTGGAAATCATGGACTCCGCTGTTTGACTCTTCAAGAGCAGTGTTGGTAAGGTCCTTCATTGCAATATCCGTAAGAAGACCGGATATCTGCTTTTCCGTTCTGATATAACCTACAACGAAATATCCGAAGTCCGGCGAATAAATGATGTCAAGCTCACCGTCCGTTCTGTTTTCATCATATGCCCAGTCCTCAAAATTCGTATCAAGCTGGTCCTTGGTGACGAGAATATCACCATAATCAAGAACCTCGCCGTTCTTGTAAGCAGTCTCGGCAAGACCGGTAAGATCACCGATGCTTCCGCAAGCGTCTTTCATGGCTTTTGCGGCAGTATAAGCTTCAGTCAAAGAGACCTGGTCAACATCCTTAGGCTGGAAAAGAGCATATCTCACATAGGGCACATAAGTTATCTGATCCTTTATTCCGAGATAGCCGATAACATAGTAACCTACAGACGGCTCGTAGATTACTTCAATATCGCCCTCCTGTCTTTCTTCATCAAAAGTCCAGTCCAAAAGTTCCGGATATTCACTGAGTTCGCTGGCAAAAGCCGCACTGTCGCCCTGTTCGCGGACAATACCGTTCTCATAAGCAGACTGCGCCAGTGTCTTAAGATCAGAAAGATTCTTGCAAGAATTCTTCATATCCGCTGCAGCCTGGCATGCCTGATCTTTTGTATCCTGATCAGCTGATGAGGGGGCATAGAAAAGAGCATATCTGATGTAGGGGGTGCGGATCTGATCGTCAGAGAACTGGTACTCCTTACAGTATTTATCGGAATACGCATCGGCAAGATAGTATCTTTCCAGGATCTTTCTGAATGTCGCCTCATCATTTCCCGGACCATAGTAAAGCTGCAGATAATCGTCGAGTGACATCCCGGCATTTGCAGCACTTCCATCCCTGATATTGTCCAGCATGTTATCGATCGCAAGCTTGGTTTCCTCGGAAAGCGGTACATCATTTGCCCGGGCATATGAACACAGGGTCAAAGACATCTCGAGGGCATTTTCCGCATATTTGACGAAGTAATCACCATAAGTGTTGTAATCATCGATCTCGACCTCGATCTCGGCAGCCAGATCAATGCCTCCGGAAGGTGTCACCGGATAATAACCCATATTTGCATCGCTGCTCAGTTCAAGAAAAGCATTAATGAAATAAAAGTTCGATTCCTGCAAAGAGATCGGCTCACCATCAAAGTAATACTGATGGTTAAGATAGCCCATCAGCTGGTTGCCATAGACTTCTTCAAAAGTTTTCGGTTCCGCAGGAGTGACGGGATCTTGCGCATATGTTTCAGAAGGTAAAGTCAATGCTGCTGACGTCTCACCGGAAGCAACCGTGTTGCCGGTTTCAGATATTGTTTTTCCGCATCCCGAAAACAAAGATGCGGCAAATATTCCTAAAAGGAGTATCGATCCTGTTTTTCTTATATTCATTCGGTTTTTCCTGTTTCTCTTATTTTCGAAAGGCTGCCTCGGTCAAGAGACAGCCTCTGTAATTACGCTAATGCCTTGTTAAATACGGTTACTCACCGTCATCTTCATCGTCTTCAACGTCATCATTGTCTTCATCAGACTCTGCCGCATCTGTCTCAGACTCATCATCATCTTCTTCATCGTCAAACGCTTCGGATTTATCAGGAGCATTCTTGCTCTTCTTTACTGCTGCAGCAATGAGAAGGACTACAACAGCCGCAATCGCTACGCCCGCAAGTGTATACAATACAACAGCGATAACATCATTTGTTTTTGCATTGCTAAGCGGAGCAGCGTCCCCTGACGGAGTTGCGGGACTTGTCGCATCAGGATCAAATGAGACCTGTGCTGAGGGTTCAGTCTGAGATGTTTCCGGTACAGGTGTAGCAGTGGGAGCGGCAGGAGCTGCCTGGAAAGGCTCATCAGTATGGAAGTCGTATGTATTTGCTTCGATGTCAGCTCTGATCTCACCTATGAGAGCCTCAGTTGCTTTCTCCTTGTCCGGAGTTGTACCGAGATAGCCGACAACAAAGTAACCTAACTCGGGCTCAACAACGATATCGATATCACCTGCAGAACGGCTTTCTGACCATGCCCATTCCTCAAGATTTAAAGGGAACTGTTCAAGAGGGATAGAAAGGTCGCCGTAATCCAGATTGGTGCCGGCCGCCTTGGCCTCTTCGGCAAGAGCAGGAAGCTTTTCAAGGTCGTTCTCACATGCATCCTTCATCTTTGAAGCAGCATCGGAAGCAGCATCTCTGATCTCCTGCTCATCTGCATCGGTTGCAGGGAAAAAGACGTATCTTATCTGCGGGAGAGTCGCATCATAATTTGAGCAGTATTGATTTGCATATTCATTTGAAAGATAATCTATCTCCCAGATCTTCTTGAAAGCAGCCTCATCAATGTCGGGACCCAGGCTGATCTTGAGATAGTCTTCGAGAGTGATATTGAGCTGAGCCACGTAACTTCTGTAATCTTCGACAAGCTCATCGATCTGTGCATAGGATTCGTCTGAAAGGGTAATTCCTTCAGCTTCGGCACGCATGCACAAAATGCATTTGCTCTGAATGGTTTCCTCAGCCTGTCTGACTAAGAAATCACCATAAGTTGCAAATTCTTCACCGGGATATTCAGATGCAAGATCAACAAATCCATAGGTGGTTAACGGGGCACCGCTGTAGCCTGCTGACTCGCCTAATACGTTGAATGTCTCCATGAAATAGTAGTTGGATTCCCACATGGGAACAGGCTCGCCATTGAAGTAATACTGATGGTTAAGATAATTCGTGATCTGATTACCGTAAACATCTTCCATTGATTCAGGAATCTCGGAAGCTGTCTCTGCAGGTGCAGTTTCAGCCGGTGCAGTTGTTAATGCAGTTGTCTCGGAAACGATAACCGTTGTTTCTTCAGTTGGCTGTGAGCATCCTGCAAATATGGAAGCTGCAACAGCTGCCGTGAGGATTAATGTTCCGGTTTTTTTCATCTTCATGTAGTTGTTATCCTTTTGTAGTCTTGCATGCATGCAGCAATCGTGTCATCCATGTCGTAGTACTTGTATTTGCCGAGTCTTCCGCCGAATATAACGTTGCCGTCAGCTTCGGAGAGTTCTTCGTACTTCTTGTAAAGCTCATTGTTCCTGTCGTTATTGAGCGGATAGTAGGGTTCGTCACCCGGTTTCCACTCGGCAGGATATTCATGGGTAATAACTGTTCCTTTGCCTTTTCCGAACTCGAAATGCTTGTGCTCCAAGATCCTCGTGAACGGTGTCTCGGCATCGGTATAGTTAACTACCGCATTGCCCTGGAAGTCATCAGTATCAGGCAGATATTCCGTCTCAAACCTCAGACTTCTGTACTCGAGCTTGCCCAGGGAGTAATTATAATACTCATCAATCATTCCCGTATAGATGATTTTCGAGGCAATATTGCCCAAAGTATCCCTCTCTTTAAGGAAATCTATGCCCAATCTTACCTCAATTCCGTCAAGCATATTCTCGATCCACTTAGTGTATCCGCCGATCGGAATGCCCTGGTAATTGTCGTTGAAATAGTTGTTATCGTAAGTGAGTCTTACGGGAAGTCTCTTGATGATGAACGCCGGAAGCTCGGTGGCTTTCCTGCCCCACTGCTTCTCGGTATAACCCTTTACGAGCTTGTTGTAGATGTCGGGACCGATAAGTGATATCGCCTGTTCTTCAAGGTTTTGGGGCTCGTCGACCTTGCCCAGGGCGATCTGCTCGTCGAGCTTTGCACGTGCCTGATCCGGAGTTACGACACCCCACATCTTGTTGAACGTATACATATTAAAAGGCATCGAATAGAGCTCACCCTTGTAATTTGCAACGACCATATTGGTATAACGGTTGAAATCGGCAAACTTATTCGCAAATTCCCACACTTCCTTATCGCTTGTGTGAAAGATATGTGCGCCGTATTTATGGACATTTATGCCGTGAACGTCCTCGGTATAGACATTGCCTGCAACATTGGGCCTTCTGTCGATAACAAGGCACTTATAACCGTCATCAGTCGCAAGACGCGCAAATGTCGCACCGTAAAGTCCAGCTCCCACAATGAGGAAATCATACTCGCTCATAAGAAGGCCTCCCGTTCCTAAAGTCGTGATAATAATACACTATTTTGTCGGGATTGCCTAAAACGAGCGGTTTATTCCTCCCTGAACCCGCCTGCGGCTTTGAGGAATTCCTTATATTTTTCAGGTGTCTTAACCATCTCTGCAAACGTCTGATGCGGATACCACTTTGCCATCATCGCAAAGCCCATATACGGCTCGCCCAAGGCTTCGCAATCTTTCGCGATCGCGTCAGTAAGTGCTTTCTGTCCCATTATCTGATTGAGCTTCCACATAGGCCCGCACTTGAGTTCCTCCGAGCAGTCTGCTATGTATATGCTTCCTGCCGGGATCAGATCCTCACACCCCTTAAGGCTCAGGAACAGGTCATAATTGCCACCCTCAACCAGGAATTTATTAAGTTCCTCATCGAAATATGCCAGCTCATTCTTATCGAAGGAAATGGTCACCTCAGCTTCACTTTTTGCCTTAACCACAGGCTTTGCAAATCCGACAAGTTCAAGAGGTGCCCTTGCCGTCCTGGGCTTTGTCTTGGAAACATAGAGCTGTACGACAGCCTTGCCGTCCATGTCACTCTTGTTTTTAAGGCTGAATGTGACGCTGAACTTGTCTCCTTTCCGCTTTCCGAAAATATCTCCTGCCTCAAACTTCGAATAAGAAAGACCGTATCCGAACGGATAAAGAGGCTTGATCCCGCGCTTGAGATAACCCTTGTAACCCACGTAAATGCCTTCGCCGTAATTACATGTTATGTTATCCGGATAGCAGAGATAAGATGGCGTATCCTCGTATCTGACAGGGAATGTGCACGGCAGCGCGCCTGAAGGATTCACCTTGCCCGTAAGGATATCCGCCATTGCCTTGGAGCCCATCATGCCCGGATAGAACACTGCGAAAACGGAATCCACAACCGTCTCAAGTCCCTCAAGTTCAACAGGCCCCGGCACGTTAAGGATCAGGCAGATCTTTCCCCTGCCTTTGTTTTTAGCAAGTTTCCTGATAAGAGCCACAGTCTTCCTGTTCATCTTCAGGTCTGGCCTGTCGGCACTCTCACCCGAATTGACCGTCTCAATGACTATCGCCGTAGCGCCTTTTCTGAAAGCTTCGATATCGTCCTTAAGGACATGCTTTTCAACTAATATAGCAGCCAGTTCTTTGGACATGAATGTCGTTCTGTCCGTCTTTACTTCGGCACTTCCCCATCCTGAATCCTGAAAACGGTCAGGACCGAAAAATACGACTTTCGCATTCTTCTTTAGCGGAAGGTTTCCGTTATTCTTAAGCATTACAATGCCTTCGCATGCTGCCTTGTAAGCTGCCTTGTCACCTGCCTTCACATACTTGGAAGTCGTAAGGCCTTCTGGTGCTTTCACGCTGCCGAATCTGTCGATAAGATCAAGCAGTCTTAGTGCAGCTTCATCAAGATCTTTAACCTTCAGTCTTCCGTCCTTAACAGCCTTAACAATATCCGAATGATCAAAAGGACCCGGCATGAACAGATCCTGTCCTGCGGCTTCGGCATCGCCTGCCCTTTCCCGGCAGGCACCCCAGTCGGTCATGGTAACTCCCTTATAGCCCCATTCTTTTCTAAGTACATCCTTAAGGAGCCAGGGATTTTCATGGCAATGAGTTCCGTTTACAGAGTTATATGCAGTCATGAGAGTAGTTGCAGCCTTGCTGCATGCTTCAAATGCAGGGAAATACACTTCGCGAAGTGCTCTCATGCTTACGAGCTCGTCTATGTTGGTTCTGTTGATCTCAAGATTGTTGCACGCAAAGTGCTTAACGTTCGAAGCAATGCCCTGTGACTCAACGCCTTTGCACATCTCCGGCGCAAGCGTTTTCGCAAGGAACGGATCTTCTGAATAACCTTCAAAGAATCTTCCGTTCCTGGGTTCTCTTAATATATTGCAGTTAGGCGTGCCCAGAAGGACTCCGATGCGGTAGACTGCCGCTTCCATAGCAAGTGCCTTGCCTGTCTCATAAACAGTCTTCTTATCCCATGTGGATGCAAGGAGGATCCCCGGAGGATATGAACCCGGCGCGGCATCGATCCCGCATCTGTATTCGGTCATGGCAGCACTGATCCTGTCTCTTAAGGCTTTCTCTTTTTTCGTAAACTTTTCGGGCTCATAGAAATTGAAAAAGACATGCATGCCGGCAACAGGGTCTTCATCCTTCGGCGGCTCTCTGAAAAGTCTCTGGAAAAAGTGCTGGTGGTTAATGCCCGTACCGCCGTCCTGCATGCTCAGCTCAGGAACATATCCTGCGGCAGACTGAAACCCTCCGATAATGAAATCAGACGATCCGCAGAGGAGTCTGGCTTTGTCTTCAACGGTCATGGCTTTAAGAAATTTCTTTGTATTCATATTTCGCCTCATTAAGTCTTATCACTGCCTAACCCAACATGATTTAACTATAACATAGCTTTTCGAATGTTCCGGAACATGAGATGTGAACGGAGCTGTGCAATTTTCGAGTCGAAAATCACAAAAAATGTACATCGCAGTTAAAACGGAAATTGCACACAACCAAAAAGGGCAGCCTCCTGATCAAGAGACTGCCCTTCACGATTGACTGATAATATTTTTTTACTTATGAGTTTGTAAGGATAGCGAACTTGAGTGTTGCCTGAACTGCGACCTTACCGTTGACTGTTGCAACTGCTTCGCCAAGACCTACAGGTCCCTTTACGGCAGTGATCTTTGTCTCAAGTCTTGCTGTGTCACCCGGAACGATAGGCTGCTTGAACTTGCACTTGTCGATGCCTGCGAAAACAGCGATCTTGCCCTTGAACTCTTCCTGGGAGAGGATCGCAACAGCACCTGCCTGGGCAAGAGCTTCAACTGTGAGAACACCCGGAACGATAGGCATCTCAGGGAAGTGTCCTCTGAAGAAATACTCATCATAAGTGAAGTTCTTATAAGCGATGCAGAATTTACCCGGCTCATAATCCTCAACCCTGTCGATGAGAAGGAAAGGATGTCTGTGGGGGATGATCTTCATGATCTCAGTTGTGGTAAGTGCATTTGCCATAATATGGATCCTCCGTAATTATTCAGCAAACTTCTTGACTATCATGGAAGCGTTGTGGCCGCCGAATCCCAAGTTGTTTGTCATTGCGTATGTTATATCACGATTCTTAGGTTCAATGAATGTGTAATCGAGATCCATCTCGCCTTCAGACTCCCTGGAACCTGCCGTAACGTGAACAAATCCGTCCTGGATAGCCTTAACGCATGTGATGAGCTCAACACCGCCTGCGCCGCCGAGGACGTGACCGATCATGGACTTTGTGGAGTTGATGGAGATGTTTTTGATATCTTCCTTGAACGCATACTTCATTGCACGGGTCTCGAAAAGATCGTTGTGGTGTGTTGAAGTTCCGTGTGCGTTGATGTAATCCATTTCAGAAGGCTTGATGCCTGCTTCCTGCATTGCGATGATCATGGCCATTCCTGCGCCGCTTCCGTCTTCTGCAGGTGATGTGATGTGATATGCGTCACATGTAGCGCCGTAGCCTACGATCTCAGCAAGGATGTTTGCGCCTCTTGCCTTAGCATGCTCATAGCTCTCGATAACGAGAACACCTGAACCCTCACCGATAACAAAGCCGTCTCTGTCCTTATCGAACGGTCTTGAAGCTGTCTCGGGATCTTCGTTTGTTGAAAGAGCAGTGAGAGCTGCAAATCCCTGTATGCCGGTTCTGCAGACAGCAGCCTCGCATCCGCCGGTGATCATGACATCTGCATCACCGTACTTAACTGCCTTGAAAGCATCACCGATTGAGTGAAGACCTGTTGCGCAAGCTGTAACCACACATGTGTTGATGCCCTTCATTCCATACTGGATCGCAATGTTGGCAGATGCCATGTTGGCGATCATCATCGGAATATACATAGGAGCGATCTTGCCGGATTTCTCGAATCTGATCTGCTCTCTCTCGTGAGCCTGCATTGAACCGATACCTGAGCTTACGATGACACCTACTCTGTAAGGGTCTTCCTTCTCCATATCAAGGCCTGCCTGCTCGATAGCTTCCTTTGCAGCTGCCAAAGCGTAGTGAGCGAAAGGTTCCATACGCTTCATAGTCTTGAAATCCATGTAGTTCTGAGGATCAAAATCCTTTACTTCGCATGCGAGCTTTACTTTGAAGCCGCTTGCATCAAACTTTGTAATCGGCGCGGTAGCTGCCTTTCCTTTCTTAAGACCTTCCCAAAAAGCCTCAACGCTGTTACCAAGAGGTGTGATTGCACCCATACCGGTTACTACGACTCTGTTTGCCATTTGCTTAATTCTCCGTTAGTTTTTATTTTCGTGGTGCTCCCCAAAAGCACCTGGATTACATATGCATTCCGCCGTCTACGGAAAGGACCTGACCTGTAATGTAAGAAGCATCTTCAGAGCAGAGGAAGTTAACTGCATTAGCGATATCCTCAGGCTGTCCGTATCTCTTAAGAGGGATCAGTTCGAAGATCGCTTCCTTCTGCTTGTCTGTAAGAACAGCCGTCATGGGTGTCTCAACATATCCGGGAGCGATTGCGTTAAATGTGATGTTTCTTGAAGCGAACTCTCTTGCGCATGACTTTGTAACGCCGACGATTCCTGCCTTTGAAGCGGAATAGTTGACCTGTCCTGCCTGGCCTTCAAGACCTACGATCGAAGAAATGCTTACGACTCTTCCTTCTCTCTTCTTCATCATGATGGGTGCAGTGTGCTTGATGAAGTTGAATGTACCCTTAAGGTTAACTGCGATAACGTCATCAAAATTCTGCTCTGTCATCTTGATAAGAAGAGTATCTCTTGTGATACCTGCATTATTTACGAGGATGTAGATGCCGCCGAAGTCTTCGTTGATCTGTGCTACAGTCTCGCCAACTTTCTCAAAATCAGCAACGTTGCACTGATATGCCTTTGCATCAACGCCGAGTGCCTTTACCTCTTCCTCAGCTTCCTTGCTGTTTTCAAGAGGGCATGCGTCAACGATTGCGATGTTATAGCCACTCTTGGCAAGCTTGATTGCGATAGCCTTACCGATACCTCTTGAAGCGCCTGTAACGATTGCTGTTTTTCTTGTGTTCTCTGACATGATCTGTACCTCCTTGAATCAGCCGAGCTTTTCCTTTAAAGTTTCAATGTCTTCAGGTGTTGCAACACCGATTACCTTGATTGAAGGAACCGTCTTTCTGACAAATCCTGCGATCGTCTTTCCGGGACCTACTTCGATGATCGTGTCGACACCCATCTTCTCGAGCTCATAGAGTGTCTGCTCCCACTTTACGGGGCTGTAGACCTGCTTCTCAAGAAGATCCTTGATCTGTGCCTTGTCTTCTATCTTTTCTGCGCTTGCGTTTGCAAAATACGGGATCCTGAGATCCTTCATATCAACGTTTGCGAGTTCTTTACCGAGCTCCTCGCCTGCTACCTTGAGAAGAGGTGAATGGAAAGGTCCTGATACGTTAAGCTCAACTACCTTTTTCGCACCTGCTTCAGAAAGCTTGGGCATAGCCTCGTGAACTGCTTCCTTCTTACCAGTGATTACGATCTGGCCGGGGCAGTTAAAGTTAGCAGGCCATACGTTTTCGATAGTATCCGTAACTGCTTCGACCTGCTCCTGTGTAAGACCGATGACTGCTGCCATTGTGCCCTCGCCTGCGGGAACAGCATTGGACATGAGTCTTCCTCTGATCCTCGTAAGTCTTACTGCGTCCTCGAATCCGAGTGCACCTGCAACATAAAGGCTGCAGTATTCTCCGAGTGAAAGACCTGCAGTTACGTCAGGCTTGATGCCTGCCTTGAGGAGCGCATCAGTGATGATGCAGCATGCCGTAACAAGTGCGGGCTGTGTATATTCTGTGATGTTGATGTCTTCATTCTCCTCGAAAAGGAGCTTGTTCATGTCGATGCCTGAAGCTTCAGAAGCTTTAGCCACCATATCAGCGTAAGCGCTGTCTGCCTTAACAAAACCTTCGGCCATTCCAACGTGCTGTACGCCCTGGCCCGGATAACAAAATGCGATACTCATTATGCTTCGAGTTTCCTTCCTAAAAGCTTGTCAGCCTCCTCGAACATCGTCTCAACGATGACCTTGGCAGGTCTGATCTCACTGACAAGACCTGCGATCTGTCCTGCCATGAATGTTCCTTCCTTAACGTCGCCCTCGACAACAGCCTTACGGAGACTTCCTACTGTAAGTCCCTCGAGCTCTTCGAAAGTAACGCCGCTCTGCTCCATCTCAAGATACTTGTTGGAAAGAGCGTTTCTGATCTGTCTTACAGGGTGGCCGTAAGATCTGCCGGTAACTCTTGTTGAGTTATCCTTTGCCTTGATGACCATGTCCTTGTAATTCTGGTGAACGTTTACCTCGTCGCACGCACAGAAAACCGTTCCGCACTGAACGCCCTCGGCACCGAGCATGAAAGCTGCCGCAACGCCTCTGCCGTCAGCGATACCGCCTGCTGCGATAACGGGGATGGATACTGCATCAACGACCTGGGGAACCAGTGTCATTGTCGTAGCTTCACCGATGTGTCCGCCGGACTCTGTGCCCTCAGCGATAACGGCATCAGCACCGCACTGCTGCATTCTCTTTGCGAGAGCAACACCTGCAACAACAGGAACAACGATGATGCCTGCCTCTTTCCACATCTCCATATACTTCTCAGGTGAACCTGCACCTGTAGTAACTACCTTAACCTTCTCTTCCGCGATAACCTTAGCGATCTCAGGAGCTCTGGGGTTCATGAGCATAAGGTTTACGCCGAACGGCTTATCTGTTGCTTCACGGCACTTCTTGATCTGGTCACGGAGCCAGTTCTCATCTGCACCGCCGACACCGATGATGCCGAGACCGCCTGCTTCGGATACTGCTGCTGCGATGTGCCAGTCAGCTACCCATGCCATACCACCCTGGAAGATGGGGTACTTGATGCCGATCAAATCTGTGATTCTTGTCATGTCCTTTATCTCCTTTATATTTTCGAAAATGGATCAGTAAATGATGTAGTTAGCATCCCATGTAAGTCCTGCACCGAAGCTTGCGAGAACGAGCTTCATGCCGGGCTTGAGTCTGCCGTCCTGCTTCATCTCCCAGAGAAGGATCGGAATGCTTGCAGATGAGATGTTTCCGTAATTCATGATGTTCATTGGGAACTTGTCACGTGAGATACCGAGCTTCTTTGCAGTAGCCTCGATGATCCTTGCGTTAGCCTGGTGCAGGATGAAGTAATCGATCTCTTCAAGGTCGAAGCTGTACTTTTCTGCAAGATCCTTGATGATCTGCGGAACTTCAGTAACAGCGAACTTGAATACTTCTCTTCCCTGCATTGCGAAAGATGTTAATTCCTTGAAGCCTTCCTCTTCCCATCTGTCGGGCTGTCTTGCAGCCTGGCATGTGAGGCAGTCTCCTCTGTAGCCTGAAGATCTCATGATGAACTCGTTGCGCTTGATGTCTTCAGCCTTAAGCACTGCTGCACCTGCGCCGTCACCGAAGAGGATACATGTTCCTCTGTCTTCAAAGTTTGCAAAATTGGAATTGCATTCAGTTCCGATTACGAGAGCAAGCTTGGAGTTGCCTGTCTCGATGAAGCTCTGAACCGTATTGTAAGCTACGATGAATCCGGGGCAAGCGCATACTACATCAAAGCATCCGCAGTTCTCCGATACGCCGAGCTCTTTCTGGACGATGCATGATAAAGCAGGAATAACACTGTCTGATGTTGTGGAAGCGGTAACGATAAAATCGATATCCTTAGGATCGATCCCTGCATCCTCAACGGCCTTTCTTGCAGCCTCGACAGCCATCGTGGACGGCTTCTCAGTAATGTGATCTGCAATATGTCTTTCCTTTATTCCTGTACGCTCGGTGATCCACTCGTCGCTTGTATCCAGGATCTTTGCGAAATCGTCATTGGTTACGACTTTCTTCGGGATGTAAGATCCGAGTCCGATAATTCTGCCTGTCATTATTTAGAACCTCTTATTCTGCCCTGCCCGGGAAACTATATTTGGGCATAGTTGTCCTCAGGTTAATTAGTTTGATTGTCAAAGTATTCCATAAACAGACAGTCTTGTCAAGTCTTTTGATTGTCAAAGGATTTTGTCAAAGCCTTGATTTTCGTGGATTTATAAGGGTTTAAAGACCGTATTTTCTGATTGACGTTGATCAGCGCCCCTCAC
>X410_Impala__coassemble_200_pt1 | contig 12538 bp, 10 predicted proteins | sample X410_Impala__metabat2_low_PE_001 | metagenome-assembled genome bin X410_Impala | reverse complement strand
GTGATGAACTGACATTGGGTGATCACAAATTCAAATTCGTTTTCGCACCCATGGTTCACTGGCCTGAGGCCATGCTGAGCTTCGATGAGACAGAAGGCACACTTTTCAGTGCTGATGCTTTCGGAAACTACGGCGCAATTAACGGATCCATATTTGCAGACGGCAAGGACTTTGAAAAAGATCTTCTTGGCGAAGCACGCCGCTATTACACAAACATCGTCGGCAAGTACGGCATGCAGACCGTTGCCGCGATAAACAAAGCTTCACAGCTTGATATCAAGATGATCTGCCCTCTGCATTCTTATGTATGGCGCAAGGACATCGATAAGATCATCAACTGCTACAAGACGTGGGGTTCTTATACTCCTGAAGTTGAAGGCGCATTTATTCTAACCGGTTCTATCTACGGACATACTGCAAATGCAGCAGAAGTCCTCATGACAGAGCTTGATAAGAGGGGAATCGATTCTGTTATCCTGGATGCATCGGCTACGGATATTTCCGACATCATTGCCGCAGCTTTCACTTACAGCCACATCGTCATAGCAACCCCGACATATAATAATAGTGTATATTCTCCGGTCGAGCATGCGGTAAGAGAGCTTGCTGCTCACGGATTGACCGCAAGGTCGTTCTCTGTTATAGAGAATGGAACATGGGCTCCGAGTGCAGCGAAAAATATTCTTACGTTGCTCGAAGGACTCAAAAATTGCAAAATTACCGGGGAAACAGTTACAATCAAGTCATCCGGCAATGATGCGACAAGGCTTGGCATCGAAGCGCTTGCCGAAGCCATTGATAACGATATTAAGAATAAGTAAATACAAAAAGAGGTGAACAAATGCATTTTCCGAATTGTGGAAAAGAACTTAACGGCTCCGAAAAGTTTTGCGGCGGATGCGGAAATGATCTGACACATCTGGTGTACACGTCAGCTCCTGTAGCCGGCTCTGCTCCGGTAATTCCCGCACCCATCGTTGAACCGGCATCTGCCCCTGTGGCTCCGGTAGTTCCTGTAACTCCCGTAACGCCTGTTGCAGAAGTAACGCCCGAACCGGTCGTTGCAGCTCCGGTTGAACCCGCTCCTGCACCGATTCCGGAACCCATCCCGGAACCTGCACCGGTTGTTGAACCCGTTGTAGAGGCAGCTCCTGTCGAGCCTGCACCGGTCGTTGAACCCGTTGCAGAGGCTGCACCCGTTGAGCCTGCACCCGCACCCGCGTACGCAGAAGCAGCACCTGCACCTGTAGCGGCTCCGGCTCCTATAGAAGCAGCAGTTCCTGCAGCACCCGCTCCTGCACCTGCTCCGGCTCCTGTTGATGCAGCTCCCGTACAGTCTGCATTCGGCGATGCAGCTCCGGTTGCTCCCGCAGCACAGCCTGCAGCTGCAACTGAAGCACCCAAGAAAAAGAAGAAGGGTGTTCTGGGTCTCATCATCGGTCTTGCTGCAGCAGGTCTTGTAATTATCGTTGGCGCGATAATCGCAGTTGCAGTATTCATTAACAATAAGCCGGAAGAAACTGAGCGTACAAAGAGAACAACTGAGGAAGAGACAGAGACTACTGCTACAGAGCCTGTTTCCGAACTTGCTGAAAGAACGATCATGGTATATGCGATCGGAACAGACCTTGAGTCTACTGCTTCCTGCCTTTCTGCTGATGTAAAGGAAATGATGTCAGCTACACCTAATTCCGAACTCAATCTCGTACTTCAGGTAGGCGGCTGCTCTGACTTCAGAAACAATTACATGACAGACGGCATTACGCAGCGTTTCTCCATTGCCAACGGTAACATCGAGAAACTTTCTGATCTTGGTGACGTAAGCATGGTTGAGCCTGAAACTCTTGAGGACTTCGTTAAGTTCTCAAAAGAGAACTATCCGGCTGAGAAATACATCCTCGTATTGTGGGACCACGGCGGCGGAGTTCCGTTGGGATTCGGTTACGATGAGATTCACGACGGTACTCTTACTGAGATCGAGATGGCTCAGGCTATCGGCAACTGCGATATTGAATTTGAGTCGATCATCTTCAATGCATGCCTCATGGGATCTCTCGAAGTTGCAAAGGCACTTGATCCTTATACTGAGTACATCATTGCAGCAGAGAGCCCTACATGGGGAAGTGCTTACTACGATATCGGTATCAACTATACAAACTTCCTTAACTATATCGGACCTGACTTTAACGGTACTGCTAAGGACTATGGTGAGTTCATCGTAAGAGATTACATGGATACCGTAGAAACAACACAGCAGACCACAGGATACTTCGGAATCGATACATGCATGTCTGCTATTGATACCGACAATATCAATGAAGTATTTGAAGCATATGAAGCTTTTATCGCTTCTTTGGACAGCAGAGTATTCACAACAGAAGGCTATATTGAGTTCGTACAGTTGAGAGATGACTGCGGTTCATTCGAATCAACAGACTCAGTTGACCTTACAACTCTTGCAAACAAGTACATCAATTGCGGTGATCCTAACATTGAGAGAGCTGCAAGCAAACTCGTAAACGAAGTAGGTAACTGTGTTTTCACCGAGAGCAACAACTCTTACACATATGCTCACGGTATGACAACATATTCACCTTACCTCTATCCCCAGTACTACGATGAAGCAAGACTTACATTCGTTACATTGGGTTACAGTGACACAACGATCCAGTTCTATGACAAGTTCGTAAGTAAGGAACTCTATATCCTTCAGGCTACAAACTATGCAGGTGACTGGTATGTCCAGCCTGCAGATGCAAACACCATCGAATCAGGTAACGTATACGATATCTCCAGCCTTGTCGTTGACATGGGTGAATACGAAGCTATCATGCTTACAGAAGAAGACTGGAAGATCATCCGTGAGGTCAAGGTAACTCTTGCGATCATGGATCCTGATGAACAGGACAGGATCTACTATTTCGGCACAGATGACCAGTACACTGTTGACAGCAACGGATACATCATTCTCGAGAACCCTATCAACTGGGTTTACTTCAAGAATTTCGGATTCGTAACCTGCGAGTGCCTTAAGTACGAGGTTGCTGATGACGGTAAGTGGTACAAGTACATCGGTGCCGAGGCACTTATTAACGGTCAGACAGCATATGTCGTAATTGCTTTCAGCTCTGACGATAAGGAAGGTACGATCATCGGCTATTATTATGCTGATATCATTAACGATACTTATGATGTAAATCAGGGTAACCAGTTCACCGAAAATGATCAGATCATCTTCGTTAAGGAATACTTTGACGGCAATACCCAGACTATGGAATATTCTGAACTCGGTGATGCTGTTTCATACGAGAAGGCTCTTGAGCTTTACAACTATTCAACAGTTAATTACGACGACGTTGAGTGCTACATCGCATTCGATCTTTACGATGTATACAACAACGATTATTATCTCCCGTTAAGACCGGGTAAGCCTGCTTACGAGATCGACGTTCAGAGAGGCGATAACGGCTACTCAAACGGCGGCAACTACGATGAGGGCACACTTGATGCAACAACAATGCTCGGTTTCATTGTTACTTATGATTCAAGCAACGCTGTTGGTGCAGCAGACGACATTGAATGGGTATTTGAAGACGGAACTTTCTCCGATGACTGTGTCTATCCTTCAGGTACTTCAACTATCTCGCTCGTAGCATACACTTCAGAATACTCTGATGAAGAATTCGAATTTGAGTTCTACTACAGCCCTGATACCATGTTCTCTGACAGGGAACTTCAGGCAGATGTATATAGCGGTGTTGCTACATGTGTCGAAGAAGGTGACGGATATGCATATCACTTCGACTATACAGGCGATGTACAGCCGGGATATTACATTATCTCCATTAATTTAAAGGGCGCAAACAGCAGAACTATTATCTCTGTCTGCCAGGTTGAATGAGATTGATCGAATAAGAGGTTTTAAAGAATGAAGATGACCGGAGCACAGATACTTGTCGAGACCCTGATTGAACAGGGTGTTGATACGGTGTTCGGTTTTCCGGGCGGAATGGTCGTAGATATCTATGACAAGCTCTACGACAAACAGGATAAGATAAAACATATCCTGACCGCACATGAAGAGGGAGCTGTTCACGCAGCTGACGGTTATGCAAGATCCACCGGTAAGACCGGAGTCGTAATCGCGACTTCCGGTCCCGGTGCAACCAACCTCGTTACCGGAATCGCTACGGCCTATCTTGATTCGATCCCGCTTGTTGCCATAACGGGCAACGTAAGAAATTCCATGATCGGAAGAGACTCATTCCAGGAGATCGATATCACCGGTATTACTCTTCCCATCACAAAACACAATTTCTTTGTACACAAGATTTCCAAGCTTGCTGATGTCGTCAGAACGGCTTTTGAGATAGCACAGTCGGGAAGACCCGGCCCTGTACTTATCGATATTCCGAAGGACGTTCAGGAAGCAGTTTTCGATTTCAAGAAAAAGCCCGTCGAAAAGCCTGAAGCACTTCCTTGCTGTGATGCAAAAGATATAGATAAGGCAGTTCAGCTTATCAAGGAATCGAAAAGACCTTATATCTATTTCGGCGGCGGTGCCGTAAGGACAGAACTCGGCGAAGACATAATCAAACTTGCCGACAAACTCGATGCCGTAATCGGATGTTCCATGATGGGACTTTCCGAGATACCTTCCGACTCTCCGAGATTTTTGGGAATGCAGGGAATGCACGGACGTTATGCTTCCTCTGTTGCGCTTGCAAAAGCAGATCTGATACTCGCTCTGGGCGTTAGATTTTCGGACAGGGCAACGGGAAAAACGGAGAAGTTTTCTCTCTCCGCTACAAAGATCCACGTTGACTGTGACCGTGCAGAAATCGGCAAGAATATTCCTGTTGACCTCGGTGTCTGCTGTGACATAAAAGATTTTGTAAAGCATCTTACACATGCAGTTCCCCAGCGCAAGAATACGGAATGGATCAAGAAAGTTGAGCAGCTCAAGCAGAGAGAGGCGGACGCATACGAAGGTCTTCCTTTCCTTCCGCGTGATACGATCAACATCATGTCCGATATCGTAAAACCCGATACGAGAATCGTTACCGACGTTGGCCAGCATCAATGCTGGACTGCGCAGTTCTTCAAGTTCAGAAATAAGCGCACATGGATCACATCAGGCGGTCTCGGAACCATGGGATTCGGTCTTGGCGCTGCCATCGGAAGCTATATGGGAACAGGCAAGAGAAGTGTTCTTATCACCGGAGATGGAAGCTTCGGCATGTGCCTTAACGAACTTGCAACGGCAGTTACTTACAATGTTCCCGTTACGATAGTTATCTTCAATAACCATGCATTGGGAATGGTAAGACAGTGGCAGAAAGTTTTCTTCGACGGAAGATATTCCAATACCACACTTGACCGTAAGACTGACTTCGTTAAGCTCGCACAGGCATTCGGCGCGAAGGGCTTCAAGGCAACTGACAAAGAGTCTTTTGAAGAAGCATTTAAGAAAGCATATAAGGTCAAAGGACCTGCTGTGATCGATCTTACGATCAAGACCGACAGCGTTGTTCTTCCGATGCTTAAACCCGGCGGAACATTCAATAATCTCATCTTGAGAAGGGAGGATATCAGCGATGCAGAAAAATAAGATAATCATCGCGATCTACGTTGATAACCAGTATGGTGTCCTCTCACGTGTTACCGCCATGTTCACAAGACGCGGATACAACATCGACTCCCTTACGGTAGGTGAGACAGAATCTCCTGAATATTCCCGTATCACGATCACTCTCACAGCAGAAAAGAATGAGAAGGATCAGGTCGTATCCCAGCTTCGTAAACTCTATAACGTAAAGAAGGTTATCGTTCTCTCTTCAGAGGAATGCATCAAGAGAGAACTTCTTCTCATCAAGGTAAGAAATACAGAAGAAGCTCATGCTGATATCGTTGAAGCAACAAACATTTTCCGCACGAAGATAATCGACTTCACTGATGAAGCAATCAGTATCGAAGCCACAGGCGACAGCCAGAAGATCGATGCGTTCATCGAGTATATGAAGAAGTTCGACATCATCGAAATGTGCCGTACCGGACTTGTCGCGTTAGACCGCGGCGGTGCAAACATCTGGTCTGAACACGAAGACTGATGAATTAATACAAATTTAACTTAATTCGCTCCCTCAATCGTTTATAATTTAATCAAAGGTCAAAGCCTTTTGAAACTTCAAAACGGAAGGGAGTGATTTTATGAAGATCACTACACAGGGCAACGGAATTCGCATCGGTACAAGACTTGAAGAGAAGATCGCCGCCAAGATGTCTAAGTTCGACAAGTACTTCGGCGATGAAGGTTCACTCAATGTCCGTATCAGACCTGAAGGTCCCGAGATGATCGTTGAGATCACAATGAAATTCGACGGTAAGATCTTAAGGGCTGAGGCAAGTGATGAGGATATCCTTACAGCAGTAGACAGAACAGTCGATAAGCTTGAATCTCAGATCAGAAGACAGAAGACCAAGTTCCTTAAGAGAAAGAAGGACTTCCCGGGAATCGTTAATTACCTTGAGGAAGACGGCGGAGCAGATTTCGACTTCGTTGACGAGAAGGATGATAAGATCACAAAGCGTAAGCAGTTCGCTTTAAGACCCATGACATCCGAAGATGCAATCCTTCAGCTTGAGATGCTCGGACACGATTTCTTCGTATATCTCGACAGCGATACAAACTCTGTATGTGTTGTTTACAAGAGATATGACGGAGGTTACGGATTACTCGAACCTGAATACTGATATCTGATCAAGTTTAATATATCGGAGGACTTCGAAAGAAGTCCTCTTTTTTTGCAACGCAGAAGATCCGCGTGTATTATGATAAAAAAGTTTGGGAGATTACTTAATGGAATATAAGTTTTTAGGACATGAGACAGCTGATCAGGTAAAGCCTTTGGATAACTGCGGATATAAGCTTGATTCGCTTCTGGATCTTTTCGATGTGCTGTCGGATGGCATCTGGAGGATAGAGACATGTGCGCCGAGGCTCCGTGTTGACTGGAATGAAGACAACATTACTTTGGGACAGTGCTCCATCACTGCTTTTCTTGTGCAGGATATTTTCGGCGGAGAAGTATACGGGATCTTAAGACCCGGCGGAAACTACCATTGCTATAACGTGATAGACGGGAAACAGTATGACCTTACCATCGAGCAGTTCGGAGATGAGGCCGGAAGTCTTGTTTTCGACAACAGCAATCCGCAGAGCCGTGAGGTTCATTTTGCAAAGCAGGAGAAATACGAAAGGTATCTTCTGCTTAAAAGCCTTCTTAAAGAGGTGCGCGGAACTTAATCACCGTGCATAAATAAACGGCAAAAAGGCCAGTTATTCTGTAACATAAATGTACCACAACTGCTTGTGACACCGTGATAAACTAGCGTGGGGAATTTAGGAGTATCACAAGGAGATTGATATGGTTAAGAATATTTTTGCAGTATTTGTCATGGCGGCTATTACAGCTGTTCTCAGTACTGTGGCATGGGGTTGTGAAGTAAGGTCCGGCGCGAACAGAGGCTGGGTCTATTCCGGTGACGCTGCTTTCTATTACGATGAGTATGGCGAAGAGTATTCAGGTATGCATGTTATGCCCGAAGACGGAACCAGAAGATATTTTGATGAAGAGACCCACATCATGGCTAAGGGTGAGACCATTATCGACGGCAACAAGTATCTGTTTGATGCTGACGGCGTAATGATGACTGGTTTCCAGACCGTAAACGGTGCTCTCAGATACTACAGTGTTGAGACAGGCATCATGAAGACAGGCTGGTATAAGTCTGATGAGGGTACATTCTTTTTTGATCTCAACACGGGTAATGCCGCTTCAGACTGGACTGAGATCGACGGCAGCCTTTATTATTTCTCACCTGAAACATTCACTGTTACAAAGGGCCTGTTCGGCAACGAGGATGGAAAGTATTATGCCGATCCCGACACCGGAAAGGTATCAAAGGGCCTCCAGATAATTGAGGACAAGCAGTATTACTTCGATGAAGAGACCGGCCTCATGACAAAGGGCTGGGTCAATATCGAAGACGACAGATATTATTTTGATGAGATAACCGGTGAAGGAATTGACGGCATCATTGAAGTTGAAGGTTCAAGACATGGTTTTATCGCAGGCAAGATGATCAGAAATGAGAGAGCTGTCGGAGATAATCACCTTTACTATTTCGACGATGAAGGCAACATCACACGCGAGGTTGACGGCAATCAGCCGATGGTCGCTCTAACTTATGATGACGGTCCTTCGATCTATACGGATGCAATCCTCGACGTTTACGAAGAATACGGACAGAAGTGCACATTCTTCATCGTAGGAGACAGGATCTCCTGGAATGAGGAAGCAGCCATCCGCGAGTATGAGCTTGGCTGTGAGCAGGGCAACCACACATACAGCCATAACAGACTTACCGATCTTGACGGAGAAGGCCAGCTGGATGTTCTTAAGGGAACAGATGACGAGCTTATCAGGATTACAGGCAAGCCCTCCACATGTTTAAGACCTCCTGAAGGCAGATGGGATGATACGCTTAAGGAAGTTTGCGGATGCCCGATCATCTTGTGGAGCGTCGATTCACGTGACTGGGAGAGCAGAAATGCGGATAAGGTATATAATGCGATAGTCGGCAAGGTCAAAGACGGTGACATAGTTCTTATGCATGACCTCTATGAATCTACAGCCGATGCAACGGCAAGGATCGTTCCCGCGCTTGTTGATGCAGGTTTCCAGTGCGTTACGGTAGAAGAGATGGGAATCCTTAAGCAGGGCGGACTTGAAGACGGAGTTGTTTACTATTCAATAGAAAACAGATAATCTTAATGTATGGATAACATAACTGATTATGTCCGCTGGGTAGGCGGTACCGGCTTTGAAGGCAGGCCCTTTTCAAGAGTCGATAACATCGTGCTCTGTCAGTTATCTTATCTCGACCTTAAAGACATTCCCGAGATCAACGAAGAAGACGGCGTGATGACGCTCAGGGAAGCAGTCATGTCGCTTACCAATCTCGGTTTCTCGATCAGGAAAATGGCACCCGATGACAGCGAGCGTTTTACGGCGCTCGTAAAGGCTGCCGCCAACTCGAAAAGATTCGGCGACCTTTATATCTCCTCCTTCACGGATATTCTCAACGAAGAAGACTCGATACAGTTTTCCGCAATGACTTTCTCGCCCGAGAAGAAAGGCGGCTGGGCCTTTGTGGCTTTCAGAGGCACGGACAGCACGATCGCCGGTTGGAAAGAAGATTTCATGACAAGCTTTATGCTGACTTCTTCACAGACCATGGCAGAAGATTATCTCCGCAACGCGCTTAAATCGTTCGATACCATACTTGTCGGAGGTCATTCAAAAGGCGGTAATCTCGCGGTTTATGCTGCAGCTGTGTTGCCTGATGACCTTTTTGACAGAGTTGAACATATTTATTCGAATGACGGTCCCGGATTCTGTCCGGAAGTCTTAAAAGAAGATCTCATCAAGAGAGCAAACCCCAAGACGACGAGGATCATTCCGGAGTTTTCCGTTGTCGGCAGTTTGTTTGCGCCCGAGATAGATGACAGCTACATCATAAAGAGCGATAAGCAGATGGCTGAACAGCATGAGCTCTGCTCGTGGGGAATAGATCACGGCGATATCCTGATCTCGACGGATGGCCTGGATCCTCTTGCCGAAAGGATCAACAGAGGTATCGATAAGTGGATCTACTCCGTTGATATCAATGAGAGAAGAAGGTTTATCAATGCTTTCTTTGATTCGATGAGCGAGGACGGAACTCAGACAATACAGGAATTCACCGCACAGGGCACTAAAGGCTGGGAGAGGCTTCTTAAAATCGTTTTGGGCGATGATGAGGGATTCAGGTTTGCGGCAGCATCACTTCCGGATCAGCTTTTCCTGGACGGAGAAGGAAAGAAGCTTTCCAAGTCAGGCGCCGTAAGACAGTTCAGAAGATCAGAACTTGCAAAGGGCCTTGCCATGCTGGGCGCGGGCCTTACGGTGTTCCTCATTCCTGAGGAGTTCCTTTTTGTATTGGTAAGTATCTTTCTTGTTGCGGCAACGATCATCTCGATCCTGCTGACCGTAAGGAAGGTGAAGAAAGACAACTGGGATTTTCAGCCTCATCTTGTCGACGCAGCCGTAACGTTCGGCCTTCTTGCGGCAACGGTCATAACGTTTGTTAAGGAAGGTGCGCTGTTCGTAATGGCGAGCGGAATATTCGCGGCCCTGCTTTTCGCATTCGCATATAACGGCATGGCAAGAGCCAAAAAGACACACAACAGAAAATATGCGGTCGTAATGATCGTTTTAAGCGCAGTATGGGCCGTAAGCGGAATCTGGATCCTGTTTGCTCCGGAGAACACGCTTAAGGTGTATATGATCATAGTGGGCTCGGTTGCCATCTGCGACGGATTCGTAAGAGTTATAAGGTCTTACAGAAAAAGACACCGCTGGTATGCAAAGTAAACAAGCAGTTTGTTTTGTGATATACTCAATTTATTATGACAAGAAGGGAGCTCTCATATGGCAGACGATTTGAACGAGAAGATGGAACCTGAGATCTCTGAGGCTGCAGAAGCAGTAGAAGAGGTTGCTAAGGAAGAAGCTGCTGTTGTAGAAGCAGCTGAAGAAAAGGCTATAGATGCAGGCGAAGCAGTTGCAGCGGCTGCAGTGACAGCTTCCGCAGCAGGCAAAGAAGCAGCAAAGGAAGCAGTAAAAGAAGCAGACGCAGCTGCAAAGGCTGCCAAGAAGGCCGAGGAACAGGCTGCCAAAGAGGCTGCCAAGAAGCAGGCCGCAGCAGATAAGGAAGCAGAGAAGGCAAAGGCTGCCAAAGAGAAGGCAGATGCCAGACTTGAGAAGAAGAGACAGAAGAGAGCTGCACAGCAGGCACTTATCGATGCATGCCCTCCGCAGTACAGACCTGTATCAACATCCAAGTATTTTTGGCTCGCATTCTTGAGCGCTATTCCGTTTGTCGGATTTATCGCTACTATCTTCCTTTCAATTGCAGGACGCAACAGGAATGTTAAGAACTTCGAGAAGGCGATCCTTGCTTATTACATCATTGCAATAGTCATCGCACTTATTGCACTCATCGTTATCGGAGTTGCTCTTCCTGCAGAGATCAGAAGTAACGTTCTGAGCAGTTTAAGAGAGATTGTCGGTTCAGTAAACATAGTCTGATCTTTCAGATCGTAACATTGGTAAACCCTAGGGCTGTCCTGCATTTGAATGCGGGGCAGCCTTTATTTGTTGCCTTCTTTTTATCCTGATGTCTCATGGTTGTAACATTGTTATTCTACAATCGGGATATCAAGATAAGAAAAGAGGGGAAATGGTTTTATGGACGACAGACTTATTTCAAAGAAAGATCTGCTTACTAAGGAAGGAATCTCTTATGGTACGCTCTACCGCTGGAAGCGTCAGGGCCTGATTCCTGAGAGTTGGTTTATTCATAAGGCAACGGAGATCGGACAGGCTACCTTCTTCCCCGAAGAGAAGATCACCGCAAGGATCGCGCGCATCAAGGATCTCAAGAGCGAGCTTTCCGTTGACCAGATGCAGGAGCTTTTCTCTGCTAACGTAGAGAGCTTCAAGATCCCCATGCAGGATTTCAAGGATCTCGAGATCGTTGGCAGAATGTCACTTACAGCATTCACTTCTGTTTTCCCGATGAAGGATCTTCTTGACTTCAACGATGTTTTCGCGATGTATGTAATCGATCATCTTATGAAGCTTTCCGGAATCTATCTCGAAGACGCAAAGCAGGTATTAAGACTTCTTTGCAAGTATCTCTCCTCTGAGACATCCAAGGAATACCAGCTCATTCTTCTCCGCAAGATGGGTGTTCCGATGACCGTTCTCGTAAGAGGCGAAGACGAGATCCTCTTAGAAGACAATGCTGAGATCATCGCTTGCGCAAATCTCGGTGAGTTCGAAGAAGCTCTCAAGGATCAGCTCATTGCCTGATAAATAAAGCCCATGGCTGCAAACGAAGAACAGCTTATTGAAGTATTGAGTGTACTTTCAGAAAGTGTCAGATACAGGATCCTGTCTCTGATAGCTTCAAAAGGTGAGCTTACAGCAAAGGACATCCTTTCCGAATTCGATTTCACGCAGCCCACCTTGTCACATCACATGTCATGCCTTACTGAAGCAGGACTCGTAAATGTGGAACGCAGAGGAAGATTTGCTTATTACTCGGTAAACAAAGACACGATCGACTTCGCAGTTTCAGGCATAGAAGTTCTCAAGTCAGGCTCGAAAAAGACCGAGAAGGCAAAAGATGTTTCTGATGATGAGAACAAAGAACTGAAGAAGAACAAGAAAAAGAAGAAGAAAGACAAGAACAAAAAGAAGAAAAAAGATTGATCCGCAATCTCAAATAAATCCATAAGCGGCCGGGATCGAATTTACAAATCCCGACCGTTTTTGTTGGTATAATTTATTTTATTACCTTGAATGTTGTAGAATGCATTCCGAAATAAATCACAGGGGTGGATATATATGGATTATTGCAGAAAATG
>X410_Impala__coassemble_193_pt1 | contig 12767 bp, 9 predicted proteins | sample X410_Impala__metabat2_low_PE_001 | metagenome-assembled genome bin X410_Impala | reverse complement strand
GGTATTCTTTGCATCACCAAATATGCCAACATTGCTAAGCAGAAAGAGCGTCTTAAGGCTGAAAACGCATCTCTCGTTGCACAGACAGAAGAGCTGGAAGACAAACTTAAGCAGATCAGGGCCCAGGAAGAATTCGGTAAAGACGATGCTTATGTTGAAAGCGTAGCAAGAGCACAGCTCGACATGGTTTATCCCGGTGAGGTTATCTTCAGAGTCCAGGGCGAGAAGTACAACTGATTTCAATAGTTAAATGTAAATCTTACGGTGACGGCAGCAGTCGTCACCGTTTTTATTTGCATTAAAGACCGAGGATATCCTTTACGGCGAGATAAGCTTCACTCATGCATGCCTGAAGATTATAACCTCCGCTGATACCGTCAATATCAAGTGCTTCACCTATAATGTAAAGACCCGGCACAAGCCTTGACTGCATAGTCTTGCGGTCTACTTCCTTAAGAGAAACCCCGCCCCTTGTAACATATGCTTTGTCGATGGAAGGTTCCCTTCCAACCGTGACTTTAAGATGCTTCATTTCATTGACGGTCTTCTTGCGGTTATCTTTGGTAAAGCCTTGAGCGTAAAGCTCTGACACACCTGCCTTTGCAGCGATCTCACCTGCAGCCGATGCAGGAACATATCTTGCAAGAAGCGTTGTTATCTTGGTATCAGGATGATCTCCTATCAGCTTTTGAAACTCCAGGTCAAACTGTTCTTCAGTTAATGCCGGTATGAGGTCGAGTTCAAGATACGGATTGCAATCTGATATGTCACGGGGAATCTCTCTTGATATCTCCATGGCCGCAGGACCCGTAATGCCGAAATCCGCAAACAGTATCTCGCCTTCCGTTGAAGCTGTTTTCTTACCGTTGCAGAATAGACTGATCTTTGAAGTAACAGAAACTCCGATTAATTTTCTTATGAATGCAAGCGAATCCTCATCTGCTTTAATGGGAGCAAGCGCAGCTCTCGGAGTAATAACCGTGTGACCGGTCTTCCCTGCCAGTCTGTATGAATCACCGGCAGAACCTGTCTGCGGGAAAGAACTTCCACCGCATGCGAGGATCACATAATCGAAGTTATACTTTTCATCAGCTGTGCTGACTTCAAATGAAAAATCCTTCCTGATATCCAGAATCTTTGAATTACATATGGTTTTCGCGCTGTCTGCAATATAGGATACAAGCGAATCCCTTACCCTTGCTGCACTGTCACACACAGGGAAGATCCTGTTATTGTCTTCTTCCTTGGTCTTTAGGCCGATGTCATTCTCGATAAAACTGATGGTATCTTCAGGACCGAATTCCTTTATCGCCGGATATATGAAATTATCTGCTTCGTGATAACCGTTTTTAAGTTCAGATGCGGGCTTGCGGTTAGTGATGTTACAGCGGCCGTGTCCTGTAAGTATGAGCTTTTTGCCGGGAATCTCATTCTTTTCAATGAGAGTAACTTCGTTTATCCCATCTCCCGAAAACTTCTTTAAAAGACATGCGGCAAAGAGGCCAGCTGCCCCGCCTCCGATAATACCTATCTTTTTCATCAGTCTTCTCTTACTCTTATCTGAAACCTGTCAAATCTGACCTGCTCTGTATACTGTTCACGGAAGAATATCGTCTGACCGAATGCGGCAAACTCTTTGGTATTCTTTTTCATCCACATGGGAACAGGGATGTCCATCTGTCTGCAAAGCTCTATGAGAGCCTTTTCAAGGCGCTTGGAATAGGAGGGATCAGTGTCCTCTGTAGTGACTTCCCTGATCTCAGTCATCCTGTTGGCAACAAAGAGCCTACCTTCAAGTTTCAAGACATTATTCCTCCAAAAGCCTGAATTGTGAAATTCTTGCCACTATTTTGCCTTTTTTGAATCTTAAAGTAAATATTACACATGGTAAGATATGGTTGTTCAAAGTAATTGTTCCTTACTTCATAACACCCTCCTTAAGACACTGACACCCCCTCGTCAGTGTCTTTTATTTATTACAATTTAGACATAAAACTTTAAATAAAAGACAGTTTTCTTATTGATTGTGTAAAAATCAAGTTGTAAAATAAATTGTAATTATCTATGCGGATTCACTTTCACGTACATCCGTGATACAGGAGGTCACAATTATGAAGAAATGTCCCGATTGCGGAATGGTCATTGCCAATCAGGCCATCAGATGCCCTAAATGCAAGTATACATTCACATCAGCAGACGAGAGCGCAGGCGGTGGAGACGCTCCTGTAGTAACACCTCAGGCAGCCGCAGTTTCAGCAGCAGCTACAGGTAAGTCCGATAAGGTTGCCGGCATCATGCCGATGATCGAAGTAAATAAAGATAACGTTGATACTCTTTATGAGCAGCTCAAGGCAGCTATCGTTAAGAGAAAGACAGAGTTTGACCACTTCATTGATTTCCTCGAGAACAGAACTTCCTGGCTCACAGCACCTGCAGAGATCAAGGGTTCCCTCGCTTGCGAGAAGGGTCTCCTCATCAGAAGCGTTGCAGTTGCCAAGCAGCTCTTGAGAATCAAAGATACTATCATGCCTCAGCTCGATGAAGAATCCGCAATCATCATCGCTCTGTTCCATGAAGTCGGTAAGGTAGGTATCGAAGGTAAGCCTCTCTTCATCCAGGAAGAGTCAAGCTCTTTGGGCAGCACATCCACATTGGGTCTTTCCTTCAGCAGCAGACTTTCAGGTTCATCCTCAAGCTCTACTCCTACATATTCCATCAACAACAAGCTCGTTCACATGAACGTTGGCGTAAGATCCCTCTTCCTCGTTTCACAGTACATGCTTCTTTCTGACGACGAGGCTCAGGCTATCAGCTATGGTTCAGACGTTGAGCTTCTCGATGGCAAGCTTTCACCTTATACACTCCTCCTCTCTACTGCTCTCCAGATGCAGAAGACGATCTATGAGGATTCCGATGTTGTATCAGGTTACAGCTTCACAGTAATCAATCCTTAATTGATTCATTAACCTAATCATTCAGGGGCTGTCAATCGACAGCCCTTTTCTTTTGTGTTAACTTACAATCAAAAGGAAGGACGCGAAAATGAAATACGATAACGACAGATTGGGAGCAGCATTAAAGCTCTACCTGGGTTCCGATCCGCTGCCTATGCATATGCCCGGCGGCAAACGTAATCCTGACTTCGTATCACAGGCATTCATGCGCGATATCACAGAGATCGGCGGATTCGATAATCTTCATGCGCCCGAGGGGCTTATCAAAGACATGGAAGACTGCGCTGCATCGGTGTGGAAGGCCAGGAATGCATTCCTGTCGGTAAACGGTTCTTCCGCTCTGATCCTCACAGCTATCTGGAGTGCCGCTATCCAGAATCCGGGCACTAAGATCCTGGTAGCCATGAACTGCCATCTGGCAGTATGGAATGCCATAGAACTTGCCGGTTCTTCCATCGTTCCGCTGATGCCGGCATTCGACCCGGAACTCCCTTTCGCAGGCCACATATCACCCTCCGACGTTGAGAAGAACCTCGCAAGAGATCCTTCGATCAAGACTGTCGTGATCACTTCACCTACCTACGAAGGCGTTCTGTCTGACACAGATGAGATCTTCCGCATTACCAGAAAATACGACGCGATCCTCATAACAGACAGCGCTCACGGTGCTCACCTGGGCCTTGATGACAATTTCTTCGGTCCTGATGCCAAAGGTGATCTGGTGATCAAGAGCCTTCACAAGACACTCTCTTCTCCTACACAGACGGCAGTAATGCTGCTTCATGAAGGATGCCCCATCGACGTATCACTCATAAGAAGGGGCCTTGATATCTTTGAAACTTCAAGTCCTTCTTACATTCTCCTCCAGGGCATTTCGAAGTGTCTTGCACAGATCAACTCAAAGGGTCCGGAGATATTAAAGCCCTGGGAAAACGCCATTGCCTTTGCCGAGAGCAGTCTTGGATCACTAAAGAACTTCAAGCTCTGGCAGGCACCTGTAAGGGAGAGATCCAAGTTTGTACTGATGGGCAGGGGCAATTATCTTTTCGAGTATCTGAGAGGAACATTCAATATCGAGTGCGAAGCAAGCTTCCCTTCCCACCTGATCGCAATGACCGGCATCGGTGACACGGAAGAGACCCTGAAGCGCTTCTGCGATGCTGTCATCACGACAGACAACGCTATGGACGGAGAGTACGTTCCGGCAGAATTCATTTCAAGACCATTCCCGAAGTTTGCGATCACGCTTCAGGAGGCGGCAAAAGCACGCATGAGGTCAGTCGATCTTGAGCCTGAATTTGCAATCGGACTTCCGAGCAGCGAGTTCATCTACGGGTTCCCACCCGGAATCCCGCTTCTCATGCCGGGTGAGATCATCACCGAAGACATCGTCAAGATCCTTGCAAACGGCGACATCAGACTTATGCTTGGCGGAGGACGGCCTTATCAGGGACTGATTCCCGTCTTGCCTTGACGGTTTAGGACTTGCAAAGTATAATTCACATATTATAAAAAAGGGAGATTACTTACTATGACAAGAATCGTTACAGTTGAGACAAGAGATCTCGAGAAGTCAGCTAAGGAAGGCGGATGCGGTGAGTGCCAGACATCTTGCCAGTCAGCATGCAAGACATCTTGCGGTGTTGCTAACCAGCCTTGCGAGCAGCTTTCTAAATAAGAGAGTCTTATTCTGAAACTTTAAGGTCTCATTTTACGTGGGACCTTTTTTTATGAAAATCGGGAGTTCCTATGATCCACTGCTACCAATTTGACGGCCTTAACATCGTACTCGACTGCTATTCGGGCTCTATTCACATGGTCGATAAAGTCGCTTATGACATGATCCAATGGTATGAGACCGAACCTGCAGAGGAAGTAATCGAAAAAGCTATCGCCAAGCACGGCATCTCAAGAGATGAAGCCCAGGAATGCATCGCCGACATCGATGACCTCAAGACCGCAGGCAAGCTCTATGCTCCCGACAAGTACGAGCATCTTGCCAAGGACTTCCGTAAGAAGAACATAAAGATCAAGGCGCTGTGCCTTCACGTAGCACACACATGCAACCTCAACTGCTCTTACTGCTTCGCTAGCCAGGGCAAGTATCACGGCGAGCGCGCCATCATGAGCTATGAGGTCGGTAAGAAAGCCATCGATTTCCTTATTGAGAATTCAGGCTTCCACAAGAACCTTGATATCGACTTCTTCGGCGGCGAGCCCCTCATGAACTGGGATGTCTGCAAAAAGCTCGTTGCATACGGACGCGAGCAGGAAAAGATCCATAACAAGAATATCCGTTTTACTCTTACGACCAACGGTGTCCTTTTGGACGACGAAGTAACCGAGTTTGCCAACAGGGAAATGCACAACGTTGTTCTTTCCCTGGACGGACGTAAAGAAGTAAACGACCGCTTCCGTGTTGACTATGCAGGCAACGGATCTTACGACAGGATCGTTCCTAACTTCCAGAAGTTCGTAGCTAAGAGAGGTAACCTCAGCTACTACATGAGAGGTACCTTTACCCACTACAACATTGATTTCGTAAACGATATCAGGCAGATGCTGGATCTCGGATTTAACGAGCTCTCCATGGAGCCGGTCGTTACAGATCCTTCAAGTCCTTCAGCGATTACAAAAGAAGATCTGCCAGTTGTTTTCGAGCAGTACGAAGAACTCGCAAGACTCATGGTCGAGCGTTACAACGAAGGCAGACCTTTTACCTTCTACCACTATATGCTCGATCTCACATGCGGTCCCTGCATCTACAAGAGAATTGCGGGATGCGGTTCAGGCACAGAGTATCTTGCCGTTACACCCTGGGGTGACCTCTATCCCTGCCACCAGTTCGTCGGTGACGAGGCGTATAATATGGGTTCCATCTACAACGGCGTACAGAACCTCGAGCTCCGGGACAAGTTTGCTTCATGCAACGCATACAGCCGCCCCGAGTGCAAGGATTGCTGGGCAAAACTCTACTGTTCCGGCGGATGTGCAGCAAATTCCTATCACGCATCAGGCGATATCAACGGCATCTATGAGATGGGCTGCGATATCTTCCGCAAACGTATCGAGTGCGCGATAGCAGTAAAGCTCCTGACTTCAGGATTGGAACAACCGGGTAAGGAAAACTGATAACAGCAAAAGAAAAGATGCCTCAAAAAATGAGACATCTTTTTTCTTGGATTTAATATCCACTTTGAATAATTACCGGTTAACGTATCAGGACGGAGCATTAATACCGATGAATACGTAATCGTTGGGATCTTCATCGTCTCCGAAATAGTCTGCCGGAGTAAAGTACGGATTGTTCTCCGCAAGAACCTCTTCAACAGGTCTGTTAGTGTCATCAGCAACGTAAACAAACATAACGATTCCGTCGTATCCTGCGGGAACGAGGAAGTAAGAAGTTGATGTGATCGTTACCATTTCCCTTCTGATTACAGTATAGCTGTCCACCTGCTCCGTGTTGCTATCGAGCCATTCGGTCTCACGGAATTCGTAATAACCCATATCATATGTCTTGCCGTTCCACTCGACTTCTCCGGTAACACTGAAACTGTCGATCTGTGTGGACATATTGATAACAGGATAAATAGTTCCCGTGTAGTAATCCAGAAATCCGACACTGTGATAGGAGAAGAAAGCCGTATATACGCTGCTGGGTTCCTTTGTGCTTATCGGGAACGTCTGGGTATATGTAACTTCATAAATTACATATCCGTCTCTGTCAGCAGGATACTCAAGTACTGTAGGACGGCTTATCGCAGATACGGTACTCAGATTCTCGTTGACTCTTCTGTCGCTGGCATCGAGTGAATAATATGCGAAATAGTTATGGATCGTTCCGTGAGCCATACGGAGATTCTGATGGGCACCCCATGCATCCTTGTATTCAAAACTCATGGTACCGAAATCTTCAGTGGCATCTACTCTGTTAAGATCATGATGAGGAGACCTTGCAACCGTATAATCGGGCAAAGTTGTCTCAGAAGTAGTCGGCGTTGTCTCATCGTCATCGAACGCACCGGGTGTATGTCCGCCACATGAGCAGAATACCAGTGAAAAAGCCACCGCTGCTGATATGACCGCCAATTGTTTTTTCATATTTTTATTTTCCTTTTAATCCTATCCTATTATCCATGTATGTTGTCATTGTTTTTTGATTATAACACTCGATATGGGTTTCCCGATAGTAAGAAGAAGAGGTTGCCTCATTTCTGAGCCAACCTCTGAATAATAAAACCTAATTATTGCAACACTTTCAGGTTCCCCTGCCTGTTGCGAGTGAGATCGATTATACAGACGATCCCGCGCAGGCGAAGCGCGGAGGACCTAAGCGAGCATAATAATATCACTCCAGCTCAAACGCACCTGTATAGAGCTGGTAGTATGTACCCTTCTCGGCAATGAGCTGTTCGTGTGAACCGCGCTCAATGATCCTGCCGTGATCAAGGACCATGATGACATCAGAGTTCATGACAGTCGACAAACGGTGAGCAATAACGAATACCGTACGGCCTTCCATGAGCTTATCCATACCGCGCTGGACGATTGCCTCAGTACGTGTATCAATGGATGATGTAGCTTCGTCCAGAATCATGACGGGCGGATTTGCAACTGCCGCTCTGGCAATGGCAAGGAGCTGTCTCTGGCCCTGCGAGAAGTTGGCACCGTTGTTGGTGAGCATCGTGTCGTATCCGTCAGGGAGACGCTCGATAAAGTCGGCAGCGCCTGCAAGCTTTGCTGCAGCCTTACACTCTTCATCAGTTGCATCGAGATTTCCGTAACGGATGTTCTCCATAACTGTTCCGGTGAAGAGGTTAGTCTCCTGAAGAACGAGACCCAGGGATCTTCTTAAGTCCTTCTTCTTGATCTTGTTGACGTTGATTCCGTCGTAACGGATCTTACCGTCAGCGATATCGTAAAAGCGGTTGATGAGGTTTGTAATCGTCGTCTTACCTGCGCCTGTAGCACCAACGAATGCTACCTTCTGGCCCGGCTTTGCGAAAACAGATACATCGTAAAGGACCTGCTTCTCGGGAACATAACCGAAGTCAACTGAGTCGAGCAATACGTCGCCCTTGAGCTCAGTATATGTAATGGTGCCCTCAGCCTTGTGGGGATGCTTCCATGCCCAGCGGCCTGTCGGACGCTCAGCTTCGGTGATCGTGCCGTCAGCAGCTATGTTGGCATTAACGAGAGTTACGTAACCGTCGTCAGTCTCAGGCTCCTCATCGAGAAGAGCGAAGATTCTCTGTGCACCTGCGCCTGCCATAACGATAGCGTTCATCTGCATCGTGAGCTGGTTGATATTTCCCATGAACTGCTTACTTCCGTTAAGGAAAGGAACGATGATGTCGATTCCCATCGGAAGTCCGGAGAACGAAAGGTTAACAACGCCAAATACGGTCATGAGACCGCCGCCTACTGCAAGGAGAACGTAAACGATGTTTCCGATGTTACCGATGATGGGCGCTAAGATGTTGGCATAAGTGTTAGCCTTGCCGCTGTCTTCTGTAAGTCCGTCATTGAGCTTATCGAACTCGGCCTTGACCTTGTCCTCGTGATTGAAGACCTTAACGACCTTCTGGCCGTTCATGATCTCCTGGATGTAACCTTCGGTGGAAGCAACTGCTTTCTGCTGTCTGATAAAGTACTTTGCAGAGCCTGCACCGACCTTACCCGTGGCAAACATCATTGCGATGATTCCGAGGATCATGATAAGCGTCATCCAGATACTGTAGTTGAGCATAATGATGAATACGGAAACAACTACAACGCCTGCTCTCAGGATCGTAGGCAGAGCCATGGATACGAGCTGTCTTAATGTATCGATATCGTTCGTATAGTGGCTCATGATGTCACCGTGCTTATGAGTATCGAAGTATCTCAAAGGCAGTGTCTGCATCTTGTTGAAAAGATCCGTTCTGAGCTTGTGCAGGAACTTCTGCGTCATGTAAGCCTGGATCTGTGACTGTACGATGCTTAAGATCGCAGCAAGAGAATAGATGCAGATAAGCGGAATAAGGAATGAAACTATCTTAATCTTGGCATATTCCCAGTCCCCGGTATCGATCGTCTCTTCCAAGACAGCCGTTACCTTCTGAAGGAAAACGGCAGGCATAGCAGCTGCAACGGCATTGTAGATGTTGCAGGCAACCACGACCCATGTAAGTACAGGGAACTGCTTGATATACATCCAGAGGACACGCTTGATGCTGCCCATGGAATCCTTTACCTGGGACATGGAAGCAGGGCCTCTGCCTCTGCCGCCCGGTGCGGGTGCTGCTTGTACTTTCTTTTTGGGAGAATTCTTATTTTCACTCATTGTCAGATCCTCCCTTCGTCTGTTCTTCATAGATCTCACGGTAGATCTCGCTGCTCTTGAGGAGCTCTTCGTGAGTACCCTTGGCAGCGACCATGCCTCCGTCCATGATTATGATCAGGTCGCATTCCTGAACGGATGCAACTCTCTGTGCAATGATTATCTTGGTGGTCTCAGGGATATATTCCTTAAAACCTTTTCTTATCAACGCATCTGTTCTTGTATCAACAGCAGATGTAGAGTCGTCGAGGATAAGGATCTTCGGTTTCTTGAGCAAAGCCCTGGCAATACAGAGTCTCTGCTTCTGACCGCCGGATACATTCGTACCGCCCTGCTCGATATATGTGTTGTATCCGTCAGGGAACTGGGATACGAATTCGTCAGCCTGGGCGATCTTGCATGCTGCAACTATCTCTTCGTCAGTTGCATTCTCATTACCCCAGCGCAGATTCTCGGCAATCGTTCCGGAGAACAGCTCGTTCTTCTGAAGAACTACGGAAACGGCATCTCTTAATGTCTTAACGTCGTAATCCTTAACGGGTACGCCGCCGACTTTGACGACACCTTCCGTCGCATCATAAAGCCTCGGAATGAGCTGGATCAAAGAAGTCTTGGATGAACCCGTACCGCCTAAGATACCGACTGTCATTCCGCTGTCAATATGAAGGTCGATATCGAAAAGTGCATTTCTTGCAGCCTTCTCGGAATACTTGAAAGCAACATCCTCAAAATCGATGGAACCGTCAGCAACCTGCATGACAGGCTCTGCGGGATTCTTGATCGAAGGCTCCTCATCAAGTACCTCAACGATACGCTTTGCAGCCTCAATGGACATTGTGAGCATGACGTAGATCATGGATACCATCATGAGTGACATGAGGACCATGAAGCCGTATGTCATGAGTGCGGAGATCTGACCGATGTTCATCGTTGCGCCCTGGCTTGTGATCGCCATTTTCGAGCCTACGTAAAGAACGAAAACGACGTTGAAGTGCAGGCACATCTCCATGAGAGGAGAGTTAAGACCTACGATTCTCTCAGCCTTGGTGAAATCCATTCTGATGTTATCGGAGGCAAGACCGAACTTGTGCTTCTCATGCTCTTCTCTTGCAAAGCCCTTAACGACACGCATGCCGCGGACATTCTCCTCGATGGATTCGTTCATCTTGTCGTACTTTTTGAATACGGCACGGAAAGCAGGCATTGCGAGCTTACCGATGATGACAAGTCCGACGCCGAGGACAGGAACTACAATAACGAATGTAGTTGCAAGAGAACCTCCGAGAACATATGCCATGATGATCGCAAAGATAAACATGAACGGAGCTCTTACGGCGATCCTTATGAGCATCATGTATGCGTTCTGGACTGTCGTGATATCGGTAGTCATTCTCGTAACAAGTGATGATGTCGAGAACTTATCGATGTTTCCGAAGGAGAACTTCTGGACCTTGGCAAACATATCGCCTCTTAAGTTTCCGGCAAATCCGGCCGAAGCTTTAGCGGAAAAGTTGCCGGCCAAAGCACCGCATACCAGAGACATGATCGCGCACACCGTAATTATGCCGCCCATCTTCAGGATGGTGCTCATATCAACACCGCCCTGGATCTTATTGACCATATCTGCCGTGATAAATGGAATTACTACTTCAAGTACTACTTCGCCGATTATGAATACGAGAGACAATATCGAATGCTTCGTATACTGGCGAACAGATTTCAGCAATTTAAATATCATGTGATTTCCTCTAAAATAGTTTAAGACACTATATTATAAATCACAGAAAATATTTTGTATTTATTATTTTATTATTATTTTGACGAACATCGGCTGCGATGTTATTATTGTCCTTGGCTTTATTTAATTAAATAAAGCACAAGGGAGGAATATTCATGCCTGTAACAGATTTACTGAGACGCAACGCGCGTGAACACGGCGACGAAGTTGCGCTTATCGAACTCAACCCCACAATGGAAGACACAAGAAAGATCTCCTTCAAGGAATTCGATCTTGTTCAGCAGACAAAGGCAATGCCTTACCGTCACGAGATCACATGGCAGATCTTCGACGAGAAGTCCAACAGGGTTGCAAACATGCTCCTGGGACGCGGAATCAAGAAGGGCGACAAGGTCGCTATCCTTATGTTCAACTGCCTTGAGTGGCTTCCAATCTATTTCGGTATCCTCAAGACAGGTGCTATCGCAGTACCTTTCAATTTCAGATATACAGCAAATGAGATATCCTACTGCGCTGATCTTGCAGAGATCTCCGTTATGTTCTTCGGCCCGGAATTCGTTGACCGTCTCAACATCAACGCTGAAGAGCTTGCTAAGGACAGACTCCTTCTCTATGTAGGAGACGGACAGGCTCCCGAATTTGCAGAAAATTACTGGCAGCAGGTCGCTGACTACTCCAGCAGAGATCCTTTTATTGAACTTACAGAAGATGACTATGCAGCCATCTATTTCTCATCCGGCACAACAGGTTTCCCGAAGGCTATTCTTCACCCTCACAGAAGTCTCACACAGGCAGCTGAGATGGAAGCCGTACACCATCACACAGGCAAGGACGACTGTTTCCTCTGCATCCCGCCTCTCTATCACACAGGCGCGAAGTTCCACTGGATGGGTTCTTTGTGGACATGCAGCAGAGCAGTTCTTCTCAAGGGCACAAAACCTGAGGTAATCCTCAAGGCAGCATCCGACGAGCAGTGCACTATCGTATGGCTCCTCGTACCGTGGGCACAGGACATCCTCGATGCACTGGACAGAGGCGAGCTCAAGCTTTCCGATTACAAGCTTGACCAGTGGCGTCTCATGCACATCGGCGCTCAGCCCGTACCTCCTTCACTTATCCGTCACTGGAAGGATTACTTCCCGGATCATCAGTACGATACAAACTACGGTCTTTCCGAATCAACCGGTCCAGGCTGCGTTCACCTTGGCCTCGAGAACACCCACAAAGTCGGCGCCATCGGCGTCCCCGGTTACCGCTGGGAGTGCAAGATCGTTGACGAAGAAGGCAACATTGTTCCCCAGGGTGAGGTCGGCGAGCTCTGCGTTAAGGGTCCCGGCGTAATGCTCGAATACTACAGAAACCCTGAAGCAACAAAGGAAACGTTAAGAGACGGATGGCTCTTCACAGGAGACATGGCTCGTCAGGATGAGGATGGTTTCTACTTCCTCGTCGACCGTAAAAAGGACGTTATCGTATCAGGCGGTGAGAACATCTACCCCGTCGAGATCGAGAACTTCCTCCAGGAATATCCTAAGGTAAAGGACGTTGCGGTCATCGGTCTTCCCGACAAGAGACTCGGTGAGATCACAGGTGCCATCGTTGAGATCGAACCAGGCAGCAACTGCACCGTTGAAGAACTCGAGAAATTCTGCACACAGCTTCCCCGTTACAAGAGACCGAAGCAGATAATCCTGGCTGACGTTCCGAGAAACGCCACCGGAAAGATCAAAAAACCAGTTCTCCGTAAGAG
>X410_Impala__coassemble_192_pt1 | contig 12772 bp, 10 predicted proteins | sample X410_Impala__metabat2_low_PE_001 | metagenome-assembled genome bin X410_Impala | reverse complement strand
GCTAAAAGCACTGCTCCGACTATCAGTAATTCTTTTCGGAATGCACCGAAAATAAGGAAGATCAAAGCAGGCACGGTCAGGAAAATGAACGACCTGAAAAAGTACGTGACAAAGATAATCAGTCCGAATTTAAACTTGCTTATTTTCTTAGGTTGTTTATCCTGTTTTTCCGCCATATGCACACCCGGATCAGAATGAGTCGCTGCCCATTTTGGACATTGCCACGGCACACTTGATAGCTATCTCTCCGGCTTCATCTTGGGGAGCTCCGGCGTTAAGTGACATGATCAGAATATTCTGCACGACGATGCCGAGTATAACCGGCCACTCTGAAGGAGATTTGCAGTATTTGGAAGTCATGTTCTCGTATATGCCGTTCCAGCAGCTTTCAACTTCTGTATATAGAGATTTGGGATTATATCCGCAGATCATATAGTTCTCTTCTCCGACACTGCCTGCAAAATCTTTGACTATCTGCTCAACAGTTTCTGTAGGGACATCAGTTACGGCAGTTATGAAAGCGACTACGCTAATTTTGCTCTCAAGGAGATACTTATTTACGTCGTCACCGAAATAGAACTTCTTGTTGTCTTTGGTTGTAACTTCGACGAATGAACCGTTCTCTGCAATGACAGCCTGATGGCAGGCGTAACCTGCAAGCGCTGATGTAAAGATCAATGCCTTCGTAGCATCGACTCCCCTGGGAGTATTGAAGTATGCCTTGAACATTGAAAACATGTTGCCGGCATTCTTAGCCAATCTTTTTACTATCTGCTCGTCAGTTTCTTTTCTGGAAAACAAACCCATATCGATTATTCCTCTCTTATCGTCATTGCGTGTAACCCTAAGTACACTTCAATTATATGGATTTATCTTAGTAAAAGGAACAGGAAAATCCGGCTGCTGATGAGGCTATAGCCGTTTTTTTAGCCGTTTTTAGAACCCAACACATAAAAATGGGGTGCCTCACCTATGGAGACACCCCAGGAGACCTTATATGTTGATTTTAATTAAAGCGGTCATCTGTAGTCTGTTCAATGAAATACTCGTCGAGATGGAGTCACTTAAAGATGTGGATGTATCCGTAATATCCTACTGATGCGAGAATTACGATGATAGCGATTACTGCGACGATCTCTACGAGTGTCATACCCTTCTTTGACTTAACTGACTTCTTCATTTTCATGTCCTCCCTGTTTTGTGTTTTAGGTTTGTTTGTGTTTGTTTTAACTTGAGCTCATTAAAACACCTATACGCAGGGCATACTATGACCAATGTTTGAGGGAAATGTTGATTAAGCAACACATTATGGCAGGTGTGTTGCTTTTCAACAAAAAAGTCGTTGTTATTTGAATCTCACGGCCGCCTTAATCTGCATTTTTGAGCGCGACATCCATGGGAATCTTCTTGATCCTGATAAAGTCGATCACTGATACGAAGGCATAGCCCAAGAGCAGATATACCACCGACAATACCATTGATACAGGTCTCATGTAGAAAGCGAAATATCCGTCCATCTGCATGAGGAACTCATGGAAGATCCAGATCATCATGAAGTAGCCGATGCCAAGACTGATAACGGTAAAAAAGGTTACCACGATAGCAGTCGGAACGATGTAAAGAGAACCGATCTCGCCATTCTTGAAGCCTAAGATCTTAACCATTGATATCGAATGCTCGTTACGCTCGATGATGATCTTTGCAAGCAGATAGATAAGTGCTGCGGCAAGTACGATCATCGCATACTTGAAGATGTTCATGAATTCACCGACGGAGTGCATCAGCTGCGTAGTGACCTTTGAGATATCTTCAGCAGTAATGACTGTCGCGATGTCCTGAACGTCGATATCAGTGATCTCGTTTCTGGAGAAGTATCCGGAGAATTCTTCGTCCTTCTTATCGAATGTCTTGTTAAAGCTTTCATTGTCCATGAATACGGCAATACCGCCTTCGTAATCAACGATGCCGTCGACCGTAAATTCATAAGACTTATTCTCATATTCTTCGTGAAGTGTAATGACGTCACCGGTCTTAATGTAGAACTTATTTCCGAAAGCACTTGAGATGTATACGTGATCTTCAGGAATATCTGAAGCAAGAGCAACATATTCGCTGCCGTCGGAAATGCCGTATACGGTTACTCCTTCGTCACCGCCGCTTCCCATACCTTCACGCATTGAAGACTTCTTCTTGGGATACAGAAGGTTTGTGCAGCTGAATCTCTCAGCGCTTTCCTCGTTGGTAACGATTACGTTTCCGTCCTCGTCCTTATATCCCATGAGCATGTACTGGTATTCTGCGAACACCATTTCAGGTGCTCTCTCGCCGTAGTTTTCGAGAGAGTCGACAATACCGAATCCGAAGCAGAGCATGAGTTCAGAAAGGACGACACCGAAGATCAGGACTGCGTAGTTCGGCATGTTCTGGAACAAAACTCTTAATCTGAATCTGCTTAAGAATGGCCACGCAGGAAGTCTTCTTGCCTTTGTGCGCTTTGACTTTGCAAGGTCGTGTCTTAAGAATTTCAAAGGGCTCAGCTGGAGCTTCTTCACGATTACGAAAAGGTTGATGAGGAACATCAGCAAGAGCGGAATTACTGTCGTCTTAACAAGTGCTGAAGGGCTCCATACGACTTCCGGAGTGGGAAGGCTGTATGTGTTGAAATAGATCTTAACAGCCGCATCACGGAAGACTGTATATCCGAGAGCATTACCGATCGCAGCGCCTGCCAGAGTCACGATAACGGGCATGGACATGTAGTGAACGATAAGCTCGCCCTTGCTGTATCCGGATGCACGCAGTGTGCCGATTACGGATGCTTCTTTATCGATCGTGCTGCTGATCGTAATCGCGAAAATAAATGCGATTACTGCGATAAGAATGTAGCAGAAGATCGCCGTGCCCACAGAGTCGCCTTCAATATCGGAAGGAGCGAAGTTTCTAGCCTGGCTTAAATAAGTCGGGAGGTAATCCTTGATCTCATTATCGTCAACCAGTGAATGTGTGATAAGAGCTTTAAGGAATCTCTCCGAGTAATCCGCCTGTGCAACTTTGTCTTCAGGCTTTACCTCGTACAGGAACGAATAGTTGTAATGGAGTCTTGAAGTAAGTTCATTGAACGCTTCAGGTGTAAGCATCGCAACGTCGAAGCCGAATGCGTCGAACATGAGGTCCGTATTTGATTCGTGCATCGTAAGATAGTTGACGTATGAAAGAAGTCCTACGACTTCAAATTCTCTGCCGCCTACGGTGATCTTATCGCCTAACCTAATACCGACTGTATCAGCGTGGTTTCTGTCGATGGCGATCTCGTTTTTGTTCTCAGGCGCACGGCCTTCAACGAAAGATGCGAGGTCGATCTCAGAATCGCTCTTAAAGATCCTTACGGTTGCATCTTCAACGCCGTCGTTATTGTTATCTTCTGACTCGTTGCGGTAAAAGTGCTCGTAGATGGTAACCGTTACCGGTCTGAAGTTATCGTCATTGAGTTTGTATTCTTCAGAGATGTCATTCCACTCTTCATCGACTGCTTCAATAACAGCATCGTGAGCTTCGGAATATGCTTCATCAACTGCTTCTTTGAACTCATCTGATTTCCTTGCTTCTTCAAGAGCAGTGTCGAAGTTTTCTTCCATGGCCACATCAATGTAGCCGGAGATCACGTCTTCGTCAGTTATACCCATTGCCGTGCACTGTGCACGGACACCGTCTTCTATTGCTTTTGTGACCTGTTCATTAAGTTCTTTTTCGATCGCATCGGCAACTTCCTTATCGGCTTCTTCAAAGCCCTTGTCGATGAAGTATTGTCTTACGTCAGCCATCTCGCCGGAGCCGATGTTTTCGAGAAGTTTGGGAGAAGCGCGGTGCGATAACTCAAAGCAGCCATCTTCAAGATTAAGTTCTGTCTTACCTTTATTGATCGAGTAGACCATGCTCTCTCGGCCGACGTACATGCCGGAGATGACACCGATCATGCCTACCATGAAGATGACGATTACAAGATATTTATGCCAGTCAGAAGCGAGTTCTTTTGGAATTCGCTTTATCAAAGGATTTCTCATAGACACGCCTCCTTACCACTCGAGCTCGGAAGCCGGAATCTTCTTGTCGTTAATGTCGTTATGGCGTACGACACCGTCTCTTAACTTGATGACGTGGTCTGCCATATACTTGATCGCCTCGTTGTGGGTAACCATTATGATCGTGCTGCCGTACTTGCTGTTGCAGTCTTCGATGAGAGAGAGGATCTCTTTACTCGTCTTGTAATCGAGCGCGCCCGTGGGCTCGTCGCACATCAGGATGTCCGGATTCTTTACGACAGCACGTCCTATAGATACTCTCTGCTGCTGGCCGCCTGAGAGCTGGTTCGGATATTTGTATTTGTGATCCTGAAGTCCTAATGTGGTGATTACTTCCTCAACGTCCAAAGGCTTATCTGAGAGATATGCGCCGACTTCGATGTTCTCTTTTACATTGAGATTGGGAATGAGATTATACATCTGGAAAACATAACCCAAGTGCTTTCTTCTGTATATCGTAAGCTGCTTTTCATCCATGTCTTCGAGCTTGTCTCCCCTGATGCTTACAAAGCCCGAATCCGGTGTGTCGATTCCTCCGATGATGTTAAGAAGCGTGGATTTGCCGGAACCTGAGGGTCCCAAAAGGACACAGAACTCGCCTTTCTTGACAGTGAAGTTCATGCCCCTTAAAACATCCTGCTTTGCTTCACCCGTGCCAAAACTCTTCTTGAGATCTTTGATCTCCAGGAATTTTTCTTCCATACTGCTGTTCTCCTGACTTTATAGATTTTTCAATTCCCTAAAGCCTTTAAACAACAAAAGACCCAAGTACAGCGGGACTATACTTGGGCTATTAATCGTAATTATGTTTTGCAATTTATAACACATGTATAGTTAAGCTATACATGAGTCTCGCAATTTAAAACAAGCCAGGCAGTGATGCCAGGATGTTGACTTGCTACGCCGGAGCGCTTGCTACTCCCCCATGGGAATTACATTATGAATTTAACATAGCGGGGAAAATGAGTCAAACAGACATTTTGTACTAATAATCCTGATATACTGAAAAACATTTGTAACACCTGTTAGCATATGCTACCTGAAAAGCAGACACAAATATTTCACTCACTCATTAACAACTCCGGATACGGTCCTTCCGCCGCTTATTTATGTAAAACCCTTATGCCGCTTAGCTTCCACGTCTAATTGCAGCTTCAGCCATATAAAAGAATATTAATAAGAAGTAACACGCGTGTGAATGAGTATTTATTTATACGATGTTAGAATATGTTTAAAATAGCGAAAGGGTGGGCATTTTATGAGAACCGGGTTGTCAGTAACATTCGGAATACTGATAATTGCACTTCTTGTTTGTATGGTTATTGCCATAAAGACAAAGAAGCCTATTGGTAAAGCCCTGTCATTCCTTCTTGCCGGTCTGGCCATTCCTGTCCTTGGAAACCTGATACTTATCTTCTCCACGCAGAAATCATTGGCAACGATCGGATGCTATATCTATTTCCTCGGAATGGACATTGCCATTTATTCTCTCTGGTATTTCACGCATGTCTATTGTGAGATGGGCAAGCCGAAGCTTGGGCTCAACATCCTCGTATGCACTCTCTTCGGTGCGGATTTTATCCAGTACGCCCTTAACCCCTTCCTGAAGTTCACTTTCACGACAGAGAAGATCCTCGTCGAGAACAAGGCATATTTCAGACTCGTTCCCAGGCTCGGACAGACTTATCACAGAGTGGTTTGCTACGGACTGTTCCTGGCGATACTCATAGTATTCATCATTAAGACGATAAAGTCACCCAAGGTATACAGAGATAAGTACGTGGTAATCGTTTTATCGATAATTGCTACAGGCGCTGTAGAATCCTATTACATCTTCTCAAGAAAGCCGATGGACATGTCCATGATCGGATTCGGTCTGTTCGGTCTTCTCGTATACTTCTTCTCTATACATTTCAAACCGATGAAGGTTCTGGACAGAATGCTCGCGGGAATGGCATCAGACATGCCGGATGCGTTGTTCTTCTTCGACAAGAGCGGCAAATGCATCTGGACTAACGAACCGGGCAGAAATCTCATCGGCGTATCCAAGGATAATTACGACAACGTAAAAGACAACCTCAAATACCTGTTCGGCGATGACTTGGATCTTGAGAGCAGCGGCTGGTTTAAGCGAGTCACATTAGGCACGGGCGATGACAAACAGTACACGCATCTTGCCATGCGTTCAACAGTAGATGAAAAAGGTCATGTAACCGGTTCATATTTAAGCGTCCGCGATATCACGGACGAACAGCGCGACCTCAAGCTCGAGATGTACAGGGCCACTCACGATCACCTGACCGGCCTTTATACAAAGGAATATCTCGCTGAAAATATCATCAAGAGACTTAATGACGACCGCGAGACCGATTATATGATCGGTTATATCGAAGTTTCAAACTATAAGATGATCAATGACGTTTTCGGTAAGGAGTTCGCTGATCTTACCATAAAGACCTTTGCTGAATTCCTCAAGAGTGAAGTCGGCGTAAAGTGTCTTTACGGAAGACTTGCCGTCGATGCTTTCGGCATCCTGCTCGATAAGGAAGGATTTAACGAGGAATACATCAGAACGCAGCTCGAAAACTTCACTATCAAGGATGACAATCTCGAGCATCACATTCTTTTCCACTACGGTATTTATGATATCTCACCTGATGACGAGATCGATATACCGCTCTTCTTCGACAGCGCGCGTCTTGCTACAACGATGATCAACGACAACTATAAGGACATCATCGTTTACTACGACGATAAGTTAAGGAACGAAATCATACATAACCAGCTTATCTCCAACCAGCTCAAGGAAGCTATCGAGACAAGACAGATAAGACCTTACCTCCAGCCCATCGTGGATTCACGCGGCATGCTCGCAGGAGCTGAAGCACTCGTAAGATGGATACATCCAGAAGAAGGCTTCATGAACCCCGGAAAGTTCATACCTGTTTTCGAGCGCAACGGACTTATTGCAGAAGTCGATAAGCACATGTGGAGATGCGCATGCGAGATTCTTGCAAACTGGAAAGAAAGAGGCATCGAAGCATTCATCTCAATCAACATCTCTCCTAAAGATTTCTACTACATGGATGTTATCTCGACACTTAAAGCACTGGTAGAAGAACACGGTATCGATCCTGTAAAGCTCAGAGTAGAGATTACAGAAACTGTCATGATGTCTGATTCCATGAACATCCTGAAGACTGTCGACGAGCTCCGCGCATCAGGATTTATCGTCGAGATGGACGACTTCGGAAGCGGCTTCTCATCCCTTAACCTGCTTAAGGACATGAACATCGACGTCATCAAGATCGACATGGAATTTTTGAAAGAATCCGAGCGCAACATGAAGTCCGGAATAATCATCAAGAACATAATCAACATGTCTGAAGAACTCGATATCGCAACGCTCACGGAAGGCGTTGAGACTGCAAAGCAGTTCGAGATCTTGTACGCAATGGGATGCAAACTTTATCAGGGATATTACTTCTCCAAGCCTGTTCCGCTCGAAGACTTCGAGAAACAGTGGTTCGATTAAATTTTAGTTTCAACCGGTTCAGGTACCGGATGATTAATAGCTTCCTTTGAGATCTCAAGAAGATATCCGCGCTTTTTCATTCCGTCGTAAAGGAAACTCACACGGACATAATATTCGGTATCACCGTTTTTGAATGTGTGATTCTGTGATGCGTTGTTTTGTTTGAATTCATCCACCCAGCCCTCAAAGAGCATTCTCAATTCTTCATCTTCAATGTAGTGGTCGGCGTGGTTATTTGCAATCTCGGGAATGAACTTCTTAGCCACATCAGTCGCACTTAAGTAGCGCTTCTTGAAATCGAGAGATATATATCCGAATCCTCCGTCAGCGAAAAGAGAACTGCTGACCATATCATCAACAGTGTAAAGACCGATGTTATTCATGATGAACAGGAACCCGATCTCGATGATCAGATCGGCCAGTGCCATCCACTCGATATCCTTTGTGAATATTCTTCCGACGAAGAATGCAATGATCGCTGTGATTTCCAGGAACGAGCCAAGCACAAGATTTTTTCTTGACGCATTAGGCTTCTCAAACCATCCGTAAACAATGGCAAAGATCGTCAGCACAAGGAAGATCCCTATCTCGATATAAAAAAGGATGTGAAGCGGACCGTAATCTTTTACAAACACGGTAACACCATTTTTGAATTCGATGTCGACACTCTTGTAAAACAGCGGACTGTAGCCTGCAGATAATACAAGACCATAGGTTGCAGCGGATAATAAGATAAGGATAAATCTCACCCATTTCGGCAGTTCGATCTTGCATACGGACAAGATCATGAATAGACCTGCCAAAGGCAAAAAGCATCCGCCGATGTATAGAAATTTATAAATGATCAGCGCTTCCCTTACATCCTTGGAAAGCGCGAGAAGGACATAACAAAACTGCGACAGAAAAGCCAGGATGAATACAGTTGCATAACGGAAAGGAAAATACTTGCGCTTAATGAAAAAGTATATTGTGCAGCACACTAATGACAGTACGCACATTGAAACATAATAAGCAAGTACCATTAAGACATGACCACCCTTGATAATCTGAATCCCTGCATGGGAATTACAATATCAAAGTATACTATACTTTTAGGAATAATTGACTACGACGACGTATTTATCAGGAATATCAGATAAATGAAGTCCTTCATATAAGGTGATATAATTTGGCTGAAGATATAATCCAGGGATAATTCAGGACGGTAACATGAGCAATCACTATTCAGATTATCTGAAGAAAAACGTATCAGTAAAAGATCTTGTTTTTGACAAGATCCGTGAGGAAGACAAAGATCTTTTGAAAAGAGTAAAGAAAGCCCACATTAAAGCTAACATGGGCTTTCTTGTAATCATTTCGATCGGGTTTATAGCCTGCACTTATTTCTTTACCGCATTCATCTTTTTACCTGCAGACAGTTTGATCGTTAAGCTGCTTTCTTTGATCATTCTCGGAGCCGGAATGTCAGGCTGCGGCATCCTGATCTATGAGATCATCGCCGGCATAAAAGGCATAAGGAAAGGTGTCGTTCTCGCCGCTTCAAGAGAGATGGAAAACCATGATGGAAGAAATACTTCTTACCAGTATGTTTTCGATATCTACATGGAAGACAAAGATGAGTCTCTCATGAGCTTTTCCGTAAGCCCGGAAGTCTTCAAAGAAGCCGAGCCCGGCGACGGTGTGCTTATCGTCAAAGCAGGCCGCAAGGTCAAGGTCATGCAGGATCCGGACCGCAAGGCAGTCATGGATGTAAGCAATATCAAATCAGGTGTCTGACATGAAGATCGGCGTTATCCAGGCAAGTTCGCAGTCAGAGAAAAACAGGCTGATCTTTAATACGGTCAGCAAATATGCTGAAGGCTCTGAAGTTATAAACTTCGGTTGTCTTGATAACGAAGAAGGAAAATACAGTTATATAGAAATATCCCTTCTTGCAGGGCTCCTTCTTGCAAGCGATTCGGTAGATCTTATCGTCACCGGATGCTCATCAGGACAGGGCATGATGCTCGCATTAAATAACATTCCCGGTGTTCTGTGCGGATATATTCCCTCTCCTGAGGATGCATATCTTTTCGCACAGATCAACAACGGGAATGCAGTATCTCTTCCTTTAGGTGAAGATTATTCGTGGCGCGGACTTGATAACTTCGATAAGACACTGGCCAAGCTTTTTTCAGAACCGTTCGGACAGGGATATCCCAGGAGCGAAGCAGAAAGAAAACTTAAAGATACTGCACTGCTCAAAGACATCAGGAACAAGTCACAGGTAAGTGTTTCCGACTTCTACAAGTCTTTGGACAGCGGGCTTATCCAAAAGATTTTTACTAAAAAAGACGTTATTGAATTTGCGATCACAAACGGCAAAGAATCATCTTTGTCAGAATGGATTACCGAACATCACTGAGCATACTTTCCGTAGTGCGCGATATCATTATTCATGAGGTCCATCATCACCTGTTTCTGCTCGTCAGTCAGATCCGATGCTGCTACTTCTTTTGCATAATCCCCATACAGCTTTTCAGCTCCTTCATCGTCACCGGCCCTTTTGACTGCCACCATCTTGAAGAAGGCAAGACTTCTTTTTACTCTCATATAATGATTCATATCAACTGCACCTTTTCTTGATTCAAACGCATCCACGATCCTCTCGCACCACTCGCACATCTCAAGTGCTTCTTCCTTTTCTCCCCACCATCCGTAGTTCTCGCCGTAAGTGTTGAGCATGCTGGCAACGAGGTCAAACAACACGATTGAATTAGCTTCAATGTCTTCCTTCATCTTTCCGAATCCGCTCTCGAAAAACGTCAGCTCCATGCTGAGCTTTTCCTTGATCCTGTTAGTAGAAATATCAGACAGAACATTGATGTGCGCTCTCGCGTTATCAAAATCTTTCTCATGAATGTAGATCCATGCAAGTGCATAATGCGTCTGGTCGATAAGCACTTTATCAGTGCAGTGACCGATAAGATATGCACCTTTGCGGATGGCATCTTTATAGAGTTTTTCGATGCGGTCCATGTCATCAGGGAATGCGCCTTCAAGGACCGGATCAGCGTACATACTGAGGTTTGCCGTCTCTTCTGCGAAGTCCTTGATTATCTCGAAGCATCCGGGATTAAGTGCTGTCTCAGTCGAGAGGTATTCGCTTATGCGTAGTGCTCTTTGAGCCCTGCCTTCATCACTGCTGTCCATGCCTGCGACAGTCTCTCTGACACGTGCTATAACCGCTTCATTCTCTGACAGCGAATCGTATCCCAAAAGAGCATCAGTACTTACTCCGAGGACCTGTGCGAGCGGGATCAGCATCGATACATCAGGAAGGCTGTTCTCTGATTCCCACTTGCTTACCGCCTGTGGTGTAACGCTTAACAGGTCTGCTAATTCTTCCTGAGTAAAACCCTTGTTCTTTCTGAAAGATTTAATGTTATTTCCTATTGTGTTTCCCATTTTGTTTCTCCTTTTCCGTCTTGAATCAATCTTGAATGCATTCTGATGATATCGTATTGCTAATCGTATTGTTTTTCAAACAACGCACAGTTGAACCGCACTCAACCGGTCTCATTCTAAAATGCTGCAATAAATAGTATAATGAAAAAGGAATAATGTTTTTTGGAATAAGGGAAGTTAGATATGTTAGGTGCATCAGAAGAAAAAATCAACGTTTATTCTTCGAACAACAGCAAGTGTCCGTCATGCGGCGGAAAACTTGTTTTCGATCCCGTGGGACAAGTACTCAAGTGCAGCTTCTGCGGCAACACCTATACTCCGGAAAAGTTCGAACTTTTGCAGCTGCTCCCGGAGATCGACACAGGTGCTGCAGATGAGCGTGAGGATGATAAGTGTGCGATCGTCTGCGATAACTGCGGCGCGATGCTTATCACCGACAAAAACACATCTGCAACATGCTGTACTTTCTGCGGATCTCCGGCCATTATCACCAAGAGACTTACCAAGCAGTTCAGACCGGATTACCTGATTCCGTTTAAGATCACAAAAGAAGAGGCGCAGGAGAAGTTCGTTGAATTTGCAAAGGGCAAAAAGTATGTGCCGAAAGATTACTTTAACAAGAGTAATCTCAACAATATTCAGGGCATTTACGTTCCCTTCTGGATAATGAGCTCAAGGTGCAAAGTCAGTGCCAGAGGAGACGGCCTTAAGCAGCGTGCTGTTTACAAAGACAAATATACACTGATGTCCGACTTCGATGTTAAGTACAACAACGTTCCTTTCGACGGGTCGCTTGAAATTGCCGACGGACTTATGGAAGCAATCGAACCGTTCGACATCTCACAGAGAGTGGAATTCAATTCATCTTACCTACAGGGATTCTATGCCCAGAAATTCAATCTGACTCCGGATAATCTCTGCGACCGCATTCTTCTGCGCATGCAGGAATACGGGCGCGAAACTGCAGCGATGTCTTTCAGCGGCTACGATTCGATCAAGTTCGGTGCATGCGGTGTAAAGCCCTACGATCTTGAGCATACCTATGCTCTCTATCCCGTATGGTTCCTGAACTATAAATATGACGACAAAAACTACATGATCGCGGTAAACGGACAGACCGGAAAAACAGATGGTTATCTGCCGGTGGATAAAACAAAGAGAAGGTTGCGTCTTATCGGTCACAGGACAGTAGATGCCCTTCTGGTTCTTCTGGTCATCGCTATATTCCTGGCATTACTCGCAGCGTTGTTTTATGCAGGAATGAAATTCATTTTGTCCGGCACAGGACTGTTCTTCTTGCTGGTGCTTCTTGTCTGTGCACCCTCTATCGGAATGCTGCTCTTTATGGGAATACTAAATAAAAAACCCAACGTTGAAAAAATCGAGCCGATCCTCGAATTCCTGACAAGACCGGTCACAAAACTTTCCGTCAAGAGACACGATTCTTACATTGATCTTCTCAATGAGACAAATATGGTCGTAGGTCCCAGGCCTTCAGCCGAGACTTATTACGATTCCAAAGCCAAGATCGAATTCGAGAACTCTGAAATATACAGCAATCCCGAGATATAACTAATCAGTTCAGGATCTTCTCTGCCAGCGCCTTAAAGTCCCTGACAAATACTGCATGATGATCCTTTACATATTCGATCTCTTCTTTGCCGGCAGCATCCTGAAGGTCCCTGGCCATATCAGACAGATCGTCGGCACC
>X410_Impala__coassemble_191_pt1 | contig 12772 bp, 12 predicted proteins | sample X410_Impala__metabat2_low_PE_001 | metagenome-assembled genome bin X410_Impala | reverse complement strand
ACAACGACCTGGTCTGCTGAAGCAAACTGTCTTGCCAGATCGAACATGGGATCATCCCAGCAGCATTTTTCTTCAAGTTCATCCCTTTTTGCAAGGAATGCTTCATCGACCACCGGGAACTTTATCCTGCCGAGATCAACTTCAACAACATCGCCTTCAAGTTTTGACAGAAGGGCATCAGCGAGTTTCCTGGTCCTGGAATTGCTTCTTACACATGCATTGATAAGTAAAATCATGAGGAACCTCCGGCAAGACTTTAATGATCTGATTATAACATCACCGAAAATGTATTTTTGCCGGTTTGCGCAGACGGACTTTTCTCGAGTTTGTCAACAAAGAAAAGGCAATGTGTTGCTTAATCAACACATGGGCACTGCATTGTTTATTGTTTGTGGCATTTTCGGATGTTTTAATGAAGACATCAAACAGGAAAACTTAAAACCAGGGAAAGAGAGGGCAATGAAATGAACAATGGAACATTCGTAGCACTGGTTTTAACAGGCGGCGCGGTCATGGGTATATTGTCCGCCATTACCGTAGTTTACGCATCTAAAAATCCTTCAGAACTGACCAATGTGACGTTCCCCACAATCGAGACAGCTGTATATACATCGACCGGGACAAGTGCTTTTACAGATGATTCAGAGGAAGAGTGCACAGGACAGAATCCGTCAATGAACGTTATGGATATATCCTGCAAAGACAAGGTAAAGATCCCCCTCATCTGCGAAATCCAATAACACCAACAACGCAGTCTTACTGCTTCATACATCCCCATTTTCTCTCACGGCATATCCCCTCGTCGTGAGAGTTTTTCATTGTATACAAATAAAACCCGCTGTCTGTTGCAGCGGGTCCCAAATAGGCTGATCTTATGGATCGATCATGCGTTTCTGATCCTGATGTTCGTGATCGCGCACTGATCGCCTGTGAGTGCGATGTAGATGGGATCGATCTCAGCTGACATGACCGTTGTGGCATGGACCGAGATACCGCCGTTTGTCGTGGTGGTGTGGATTTTGTTTCCTTCTCTTACGATGTTGACCGTGACGTCATAACCGGTGTGGTTATATTCTTTCCATGTAGTCCAGTCTTTGAAATCGGATGTCTTTGTCACTTTGAGTTCCATCGAGCATGCGGGATCGCCTTCCCAGCATTCGCCGTCGAGTCTCATCAGGGTAAGCTCGCGGAAGTCTTTGCCGCCTATTGTGCCGTCACCTGATGAGAATATGCTTATGAAAGGGCAGTGCCATACGAGCCTTGCAGTAGGAAGGCTCATCGTATGGAAAGAAATCGTGAGGCTGTCCTTAAGAAGGATTCCTTTTGTCGAATCAGTCCTATAGCCGTCCATCTCAACGTTCGGAATATCACCTTCGGGTCCGTCGATGTAGCTGATCTTTTCAGCGATCCTGGGAATGTAGCTCTCAGGTAATTCGGTTTCTGACTTTGTGATATCAATATCAGTGATGAGGCAGTGCTCTCCTGTGAGACCCAGGTATACGAATCTTGAACTGTCGGGGAGAGCTACGATGGTCTCGAATTCCTTGCCGTTGCTGCCCTTGATCCTTACGATCGCATGGTCCTTGATCCTGGCTGCTTCGATGGTGTATTTGCCCTTGGAAGCGTTGTAGCCTTCCTCGGTTGTTGATTCCATCTTGCGTGCGCCTGCGACGGAATGTCTGCCGCCAAACCAGATCTCGCCGTATTCGAAATCGAGCATTTCCTTCTTGTCTTTTTCGAGTTCATGGAGGTGTCCGTCCAAAGAGTCAAACAAAACGATGGAAGGCTTCGGCTTGTTTCTCGAAGTGGGACTGTCGGGATTTACAGTAACCTTGACTGTCGTCAGGCTGTTGCTTAAGAGGATACCCGGAGTTATTGCACTTCTGTGATAGGTCAGGAGCAGCTGGTTGTTGTCACGTATCTCTTTGTTCTCACCGCGGTCCTTCATGGCATATTCGGCATCAAGATCGATGAGGTGGAGCATGGTCCTTGCAAATTCAGGGTCGAACTGTGTGCCGATACCCTTAACGAATTCCTCTCTTACGATGTGCTGCGGGATCGGGTCACGGTAACTTCTTCTGGAAGTCATGGCGTCGTATGCATCAGCGCATGCGATGATCCTGGCAATCTCAGGGATCTCATCGCCCTTGAGTCCGTTAGGATATCCCTTACCGTCGTAACGCTCGTGATGGAAGTGAGCGCCTACGCTGAGGTATGAGAACTCGTCGATCTGGGAGAGGATGCGGTTACCCTTTTCGGGGTGCTGCTTGATGATGTTGAATTCTTCTTCGGTGAGCTTGCCGGGCTTGTTGATAATGGCATCAGGGATGCCGACCTTTCCTACGTCGTGGAGAAGGGCAGTAAAGTAGATCTGCTGGCATTCTTCGTCATTCTTGCCTACGAGCTCTGCGATCTTAACGGCATACTCGGCAACTCGCGATGAGTGACCGTTCGTATAAGGGTCTTTGGCGTCGACCACCTGAGCGTAAGATTCGATGAGTTCCTGAAGGAGCTTCTGCTCTCTTTCTTTCTGCTCTGTAATAACATCGAGATCGTCGGCACGTCGTGCATATGAAGTAATGATTATACCGACTAGTCCGATAAGGCAAAGGAAGATGATGCTGATTATCGATACCCAGACAGTGAATGTATTGATGTAACCGTTGATACCGTTGAGTGAAACATCAACACCTACATATCCTTTACATTCATTGAGATGCGTGTATATCGGCTCATAAGCGAGCAGTGACCAGCCATCGTCATTTTTGATCTCAACGATATCTACATCTCCGCCCACCAATAACGCTGAATTGGTTTTCCCAAAAGACGGATCGAACGGGAATACTTCGCCGAATTCGATATCGGAAGGATGCATTCTCGCATGTTTGCGTACTTCCTGGTCATTAGTGGTAAGCACGCAAAGAGTATGGAAACCATCTTTATCGACCCTGACCAGATAAATATTCTGAAGGAACGGGGTGTTATCAAGGATATGCTGGAGATGTCCTTTTGTGTCTTCAAATTCCTCATCGGGACCATTCTCGATCCAGTCATCCATCTTGTAAGGATTTATTTCGGAAGCAGCGAGCACGGCTGCTTTTTTCAGAGTGTCTTCTCTATATTCTTTTGCATAACTGGTGAACATCGTGATGCTTAAGTAAAGACCTGCGGCAACCGAGATCAGGGCAAGCACGATAAAAATCATAAGCACGCGGATATATCTTTTTCCGCGCGTGAACTTGGATTTAGAGATGCGCTCCTTAACCTTAGAATCAGTCACTTTATATAACCCTAAAAACTACCCGACTTGTGCGTAACACAACCACTTTTATTATTTTATATTCTTAAACTAAAGTTGTGTTGTTTTTTGGGATAAATACAAAGAAATTTAATTAATAAGTAACAATTAGAATAATCCCGGATGAACAGAACTATGCTTCCATGATCACGTCGATTACATAAGATCTGATATCAGTGTGGTTTTCGAGAACGTAATCCTTAAGAGTTGCCGTGTTGAATTTGTCGGAATCAGAAGGTATGCCCGATTCTTTAGCTTTTTCCCACGAAGAAGTTGTGCCGAGATCTGCCGAGATAATGACATTGCCTTCTATGTAGTTCATCCAGACAATGGAAGCATCCATTACGCCGGGTTCTTCAGAGATAAACCAGTTAGTGCCTTCTTCCCAGAACCTGCCTTTATCGAATTCTTTGGATTCGTTGTAATAACCCTCATATGCCTTCCTTGCGTCTTCTTCGGAATCGTATACCCAGAACAGAAGATACTCTATCTCAGTTTCCCTTCCGGTCTTTCCCGAATTGGAGATCTGAAGGAAGATCACACCGTTTTCCTGTCTTTTCCAGATGCTCCAGTCGTCAAAGAAACCGCGCTTTTGCTCTTTTAATTCGATGGGATAATCAGTGGCGTATCTTCTGCTTCCGTCATCTGTATATACCGTTTCTACGACAGGCCCGTTCTCTATTTCAGGAACGGTCTCATCGACGGGAGCTGTTGCATCTTTCTTGGTAGGATCAGGACTGTAAGTTCTTGATCCGTTTGTTTTTTCTGTACAGGCGGTGAAAGAGCCTGCTGTAAGTATCAGTGTCATAAGCATCGCTGCTGCTTTTACGGATTTAGATGTTCTGGTTGTCTTCATATATTCCTCCGCTTTTGCATTTCGACAATTTCAGTAAGATACCATATTTACAGTTAACGTGTCTTTATTGTTGCAAGATAAAAATATAAAACAAGGGCTGCCTCATATTGAGACAGCCCCAGGCTAAATAACTCCCGTTCTGAGCGAGTAATATCAGATCTCTTCGACTCTTACGTTCGTAATGTGTATCGTGGCAGTGTCGCCGTGCTTACCCATGTTGAACTCGAGTCGTCCGTTGTTGTCATCCTTCTCGGTCATGTCGAAAGTGAATTCGAACGTCTGCCATTCTTCCGTCAGGTCGATCGAGGTGTCAGGGAAGTACCTGATCCATCCGGCATTCGGTGCCGATACGCAAACGATACACTTCCTTGCTTCATCTGCTCTTATGTCAAAGGTTATCCTGTAGGTATGGCCTTTCCGCATCGGCAGATCCGGGTGGACAAGCTGGACGGAATATTCTTCCGTACCGCAGTTGGTCGACGTGATGATCATCTCACCATCCTTGATCTCTGCCTGGCCTTCGCCATCGAAGAAAAGGAGGAACTTCCAGTCTTCGTCGTCTGTGAGGTCTTCTGCTACAGAGAAGTCTCCGTTGCGGATGAAGTTGCCGTCGGGGAGTGCTTCACGGAAAACCATTTCGGGCTTTGTGACGTTTGTGTCGTATTCAGGCTTCTGGTAAACGCGTACGTAATCGATAAGGAATTCTGCGTTGTCGAAATCTGTTGTCGCGTCAGGATTGCCCGGCCAGTCACCGCCTACAGCGAGGTTCATCTGAACGAAGAAAGGCTGGTTGAAAGGTGCCGGATAAGGCTTGTCGTCTTCACCCTGTTCTGCAGTAAACCAGTCGTTAACTGTAAGAACGAGTTCATCGTCTGTGTAGAAACGCATCTCGCCGGGTTCCCACTCAACTGAATATTCATGGAACTGGGCTGAGAAGCTCTCGTCGCCTTCTTTTGTAATGGTGCCCTGCTGCTCAGCGTGAGGCTCACCATAGTGAATTGTTGAATAAGAAATTGTAGTGTCGTTGCCGAGAGACTCCATGATGTCGATCTCGCCGCACTTGGGCCACTGGCCGTAGTAGGACTCGTCCTGGGGCATCATCCAGATGGCAGGCCAGAGACCCTGTCCTTCAGGAACTTTTGCGGAGACAACTACCTTACCGTACATAAAGTCTGTCTTGTTCTGGCCTGTGACCTTACCGGATGTGTAGTAATCCTGTCCGTCCTTTGTGGTCTTGAGGGCCTTCAAAACGAGATTGCCGTCTCTTACGAAAACATTGTCAGTGGAAGTCGTGTATTCCTGTAACTCGTTGTTTGTCCAACCGGGTTCATGCGGCTCGTAATTCCACTTTGTCTCGTCCATCACACCGCCATCGAACTCGTCGCTCCAGAGAAGATTGTATCCGTCGAGCTGAGGTGTTTCTGTTGCCGGCGCTGTCGCTGCCGTTGTTGCTTCTGTCTCAGTCGGCTTTGGGGTACACGCTGCCATGGGGAGAATCATCGAAAGTGCCAGGATAGAACTGATGATCTTTTTGCTCTTCATAACTGCCTCCTTGTTCTATATGTCCTTAACTGACCTCAAAATATCAAATTCACCTTGTGGCATTATTGCTTTCTGTTAACTGATTTTTGCTTTTTCTTGCTATAATAATTCGTGAAGACCTTGTTTATCACGCATATTTGATTTATCAGTTACGGAGGCTTTCGAAAATGCCCGCGCCGCGCAAAAAGATTTCCTACCAGGAGTTCCTGCACAGAGAATACGAATTCTTCCACGCGCCTCTTGCGCCGGAGATGGATTTTTATGAGACGATCCGCTCCGGAAATCTGCGTAAGGTAAGGGCGCTTTTATCCGAACCGTTTCACAAGAAGACTGGTCTCGGCGTGCTTTCCGATAATCCTCTTCAGAATCTCAAATATCACATGACGATAACGACAGCGTTGGTCGCGAGGTTCTGCATCTCGGGCGGTCTGTCGCAGTCGGAGGCTTATTCATTAAGTGACTATTACATCCGTCTTGCAGATGAAGCTTCAACGCCTGAAGAGATATCAGAGATCCATAACGAGATGTGCCTTCACTATGCAAAGCAGATGCTTGCCCTGCAAAGAAGCGCGATAACTTCAAAAGCCGTTACCGCTGCGATCAATTACATCTACGAGCATCTTCACACGCGGATCACGCTCAACACACTCGCGTCGGAAACGAATCTTTCAGCGCCTTACTTTTCGCGGTTGTTCAAGAAGGAAACAGGGTATGCGGTGAGTGAATACATCCTGAATAAGAAACTCGAGACGGCCAAATCGATGCTCGCATCTTCAGATTATTCGATCGCAGAGATATCAGCTTCGCTGGCATTTCCAAGCCAGAGCTACTTTACAAACGTGCTGAAAAAAGACTGCGGCATGACACCAAAGGAGTACCGCGTAAAGAACCGAAACAGGGATTACAGTCTGCAGAGGGCATTGCTTGTTTGATGACGTTTTGCGGCTGTGCAATTTTCGGTGGATTCAGGAAGAAAACGATACAACTCAGTTTTGACGAACTTTATTAAATTGCACCGTGATATAATCCGACACAAGGATTATAGGATTGGAGATTGACCATGAAAGATTTTAAGAAAATAGCAGCAGCTGTTTTGTGTGCATCGATGTTATTCGGCATCGCTTCATGCAGCAAGTCTGACAGTTCATCCGGCAAGCACAGGGATGACGGACGCGAGACAGTCGAAGACTCCAAGAGGGAAGGCGGCGAAGCCGTTGTCGAGACTGAGACTACGGCGACAGAAACTACTGAGACAGAGACATTCCCGCAGGCATCTGCTCCGAATACCACTTTTGAGACAGGCGCCGATTTTGACCCTGACTTTACTTTCAGTACTACTGACAGAATCGGCTTCGAATGGGATGAGAGCGTTTTTGCAAATGCTGAGATCACCATGGTAAATTTCTTTGAGCCCTGGTGCAGCCCCTGCGTAGCTGAGATGCCCGACCTCGAAAAACTCTACGAGAACTATAAAGATCAGGGCTTCCAGATCATCGGAGTTTATTCTGATACCAGCATGGAATATCAGGTTGATGAGATCCTCAAGGAATGCCATACGACTTATCCGGTGCTTTTGTACACGGCGGAGTTCGACCAGTTTCAGACAGGATACGTTCCCACGACGATATTCGTCGACAGCAAGGGACACGTACTTGATATTCCGGGCGGTGACAGCGCGGTCATTGGATCACAGTCCTACCAAGATTGGGAAGCCATTGTAAAGAAGCTTCTCGGATGATCCTTACAGATAAAGCTCCATGTCGATGCATCGCCATGTGCCAAACGGCGTGTCTATTGTGTGCTCGCCGAAGTCCGTAAAGCCGGCTGATTCATAACATTTCTTAGCCTTGGGATTGTTCTCGAAAACGCCCAGGTTGACTCTCGTTGCCGTAAGGTTATCCCTTACGTACTGAACTGCGAGCTGCATTAATTCGCGTCCATATCCCTTGCCTCTGATGTCGGGATCAACGATGACGAAGCCGAGTCTTACTGATGAATCGTCGTTTTCTTTCGGATATCTGATAATTAAGTGTGCAACGACTTTTCCTTCTTCATCGATTCCGGTGAGAGGAATGAAGCGGCCGCCCTTCATGGCTTCAACGTAGTTGTCGTCGATGCTGTAGGGAAGGAGCGGATAGAAGCCGTAGATATCTGCTGACCACTGATAGAGTTCTTTTTCGTTTCTTACCCAGCTTGCGATTACGGGTGAATCTTCTCTTGCATATGCACGTAGTTTCATTTGTTTTCTCCTATGGTAAATGAAGCGATCTCTTTGCCTAGCAAACGGTATACGTTAGCTACGAGATAGCCGTCTGCCACAGCATGGTTCAGGCGCACGGTGAGGGGCATCATGAGACGCCCGTTTTCCTCCCTGTACTTGCCCCAGTTTATTATCGGCAGCAGGTAGATGTATCCGTCAGGCAGCTCGACATTGAGCGAATCGTAAGACAGCCATGACACATAAGATGCGTCAAACCAGTTCGGATGATTCGCTGAATCGAGCAGATACTCGCGGGTGTTTTTCGCGCTCTCGACATCGCTCAATGCATTCCTGTAAAACTCTTCGTAGTTCTCGTAATAGGTCGTATACACCGGCGTGCATGTCTCGGTATCCTCGTGGAAAACATACTGGATAGGATTTACAACGTCGTAGCAGATCAGCTCGTCCGTCTGCCAGAGATACTGCATCCTATAGTCGTCCCTGGAATTTATGACCTTGGTGAGCAGATATAAAAAGTTGATATAAAACTTCGTGCCTGTTGCCTTTGAATACTTCACGAGTTCTGTCACGTCTATGCGCGCGGTCATGGAAGTTGAGCACTTGCAGTCTTCGGTGAAGTGACGGTATACACCCTTGCGGTAATAAGTTTCCCTATCGATTATCTTGTAGTTCATTTCTTAGTCCTTCTCGTAGAATACGATATCCATACGTTCGTTTATGTGTTCGATACGGCCGGTCCGGTGATAACCCATCTTCTCGTAAAGATGAAGATTGCCTTTTTCCTGCAGGATCGTGTCGAGGCACCAGTTATCGGAGCCATACATTTCCTCTATTGCGAGCATGGCTTTCTGTGCATAACCCCGGCCCCTGTATTCAGGCATTATGAAAATGGGTGAGATGCGTTTTCTTGAACCGTCTTTCATGTCGATAACACGGACTGCTCCGACATCAACGCCGTCTGCTGTGATGAAGAAGTATTTAGTCCACGGCTGCTCGAATCTGGCCATGACTTTTTCGACGCCTTCAGCGGCAGGACTTAAGTCGTAGTCCCGGTATTTTTCCAGAAGACCTTTGAAAGCTTCGACCTGCATCTGCCAGATCGTCTCCATGTCTTCTTTTAAAGCCTGTCTTAATACGATATCCATATAAGAGATTATGACTCCGGAAAATTATTGTTTTGTCAGCACCATGCACTCGGTCGAATTCTTAAAGCCCAGGCTCTCATAAAGAGGTCTTCCCATGGCCGTTGCATCAAGGCTGATCTCGGTTGCACCTTTGGCCCATGTTGCATCGATAAGCATCTCCACCATCTTGCGTGCGATGCCCTGACGGCGGTATTCGTTTCTCGTATAAACGTTCATGAGATGTGCGCGCCTGCCAGTGGGATGCGAGAATGTCGGCATTATCCACATAAAACTCATAGATGCGCAGCCGATAACTTTGCCGCTGTCCAATGCGAGCACGGTCAGCTGGTCACCATGAAGGAAATACTTGCGGCTCTCGCGTACGATCTCATCCGAATAAACATAATCGTCGGACAGGTCGTTTACGACGCGGAGCATCTCCAGGCGGCTGCTCATTAAAAGTTCAATATCATCATTGGTTGCAATTCTGTATTCGATCATATCTTTTGATCCTTATAATGATTTTATGAAATTATCTGCCATCTCCGGCCATACCAGAACTTCGGGGAAACTCGGCATCTTCATGTCTTCAGGGAGGGGCGTGAGGAACACCAGAAGCGTATCGCAGATGTTGTCCGGATCTTCGAGCTTTCCTTCTTTGATCGCTTTTACGAGTGCAAAGCTCTGCTCTGCAGTGTAGGGCTCTCCGTGGTTGCCTGTTGCCCAGTCATCGTTCGGGACGGAAAGACCGTGGAAACCTCTCGGGAAAGTTTTGTGTTCGTACTTTATGCCCTTTTCTTTCAAGGCTTCTGCGTAGAGGTAACTGTTCTGAACCGGAACAAGATTATCGGTCTCAGTCTGCCATATGAAGCAGGGCGGATGGTTTTTATTAACGTTCTTCTCAAGTGAATATTTATTGAGAAGCGCTTTTGCTTCGTCATCTGTTCTGTCGTAGATGTCACCGCCCAGAAGGAAGCGGAATGAATCCTGATGCGCATATTCTCCTGATGTGATTACAGGGTAGGAGAGGATAGCTGCATCAGGTCTGCAGGAGATATCCTTGTAGTCGGGATTTGCATCTTCTATTTCTTCCCAGTAATTGCAAATGCATCCGCAAATATGGCCTGCTGCGGAGAAACCGCAGACATAGAGTTTGTTTTTATCGATCCTGTATTCATCAGCGTTCTTTCTTACTAAGCGGATCGCTCTTGCGAGATCTCTCATCGCCTGTTCCATGACGGGTACTCTCATCGTCTGGTTTGTCGTGTATGTCAAAACAAAGCAGTTGTAACCGAGCTCGTTAAATCTCTTGGCAACGAGTTCTCCTTCGGGAGGAGCGACTATGGCATAGCCGCCGCCGGGAACGATAATCAGGCAGGGACGCGTCTTATCGTCATCAATAAGATAAGCTCTTAAGTTGGGTCTGAAATCAAAAGCAAGGGGATAGTTGTATTCACCTTCATGCCAAATCTCTATCTTTTTCATTTATGCGTCCTCTTTTCGAAATAATATCAATATTTTACCCCATAATTGCGTCCGTCCGCTTTGACACTTTAATTCCATTTTATTATCATCAGGGCAAGATGTTTTTCTATGGGGGTTTAGGATATGGATTTGGATTTTGGAGAAGTGCTTAACGCCAATTCAAAGGAATTCCGCAAGGCGATCGAGTACTACGTTGATAAGAATAACAAGTACAGCAAGGACGAACTGTATGATGTCTTTGTCTATGTTACCAAGCGTTATCTTGATGAGGTGATTAGCGCAAGACAGCTCGAGAAACTCTTCGTTAAAAACTACGGCGAGGATGCCACGAATGAGTTTTATGAGGCAGTCGCAAACAGCAGCGAGACCTTAAGTGAAGGTGACATGAACACAGCTTCACTAAAAGATCTCAGGTCGCTCATAAGCGCACAGTTCGACCTTATCGAAGAACTGAATAAAAAGGGCTGATCAATTCCTGAATAATTATCAGTGGAGTTTTTCCGTGACTGCACGGATCTTTTCTTCTGCGTTTACAAATGCTTCTACAACATCAGGATCGAAGTGATCGCCTGATCCTTCCTTGATGATGGATACAGCTTTCTCGAACGGCATTGCCGGCTTATAAACACGTACTGCTACCAGGGCATCGAAAACGTCAGCAACAGCCATGATCCTTGCAGAGAGCGGGATCTCCTCGCCCTTAAGGCCGCAGGGATAACCCTTGCCGTTCCACTTCTCGTGATGGTAGTGTGCCATATTCTCAGCTTCGCCGAGATAGTTCTCTTTGAGCTCTTCGTTTTCGACGGTCTTCTTAACCGTGCGGATGATCTTTGCGCCTTCTTCGGCGTGGGTCTTCATGATCTCATATTCCCAAGGCTCGAACTTGCCGGGCTTGTTTAAGATCGTGTCGGATACCTTGATCTTACCGATGTCGTGCATAGGAGCGGAAGACACGATATTGTTCTTGAATTCCTCATCGAGAATGTCGGAGAATTTGCCTTCCTTGATGAGTTCTTCGCAGATGATCTCTACATAAGAAGATGTGTTCTTGATGTGCTCGCCCGTTGACTGGTCACGGCTCTCAACGAGGTCTGCCATGACGTTGATCATGCCGGACTGGAATGTGGAGATAGCTTCATTCTTACGCTGTGACTGGTTGATGTAATCGACGGTATCACGTGTGGTTTTCGCCATCGCGTTATAAAGATGCTCGATCTCATCTCCTGTCCTGATCTCAAGATCCTTGATGCTGTCCAGGGTTTCCTTACGTGCTTCGTCATCGGTGTAGGCAAATTCGCCTGCAACCTTTGCGAGGTTGTTGACCGGAGTAACGATGAAACGCTTTGCAAGATATACGCTCAAAGTAAGGATCGTGATGAAGAATCCCAGAAGGAGTGTCGTGATCCTGAAAGTAAATGTTCTCTCGACTTCGGTGATGTTCGGCATTGCAACGTCGACGCAAACATAGCACTTGCATCTGTTGTTGCTGTCGTAGACCGGAACGTAAGATGAGAGGAGCCAGCCGTAAGTATCGTCCGTGATGATGGGGTCGATCTCGCGTCCTGCGAGAAGGTCGTCGATGTAAGGTCCAAAGCTCTCGTCGAACGGGATTACTTCACCCGTTTCCGATCCGGGAGTATCAGGCGTGTCGATGTCGAAAACAACGTGGCAGCCGTCTTCCTGGATCTGATATACATACAGGTACTGGATTCTGTCAGAACTGTTCAGGATCAGGCCGTAGTATCTCTTGATGCGGAAATAACCTTCTGCGCTGTCCTTGCGTTCAAGGTATTCGTCAACCATGTCGCCGTCGATCATGGAAGCGGCAAACTTGGCTGTATCCGTCGCATACTGTGCTTCAGAATTAACGAGCGTGTCCCTGAACTGTCTGAAACTTACGTAAGTTACAACTGCTGCGGCTACACCGAAGATCATGGTGACACAGATAATGATCTTTCCGCTTAATGAAATGCCTCTCTTGGAGAATGATGCGAGATGGAAAATATCTCTCTGAGGCTTGAGCTTTTTCGGATATGCCTTATAAATAAGGAATGCGAGGATCGTACTGATCAGTTTGTCCGGAAGATCCATGATGAGTCCGGCATACATCTGAGCCCAGAATGCATCCTGAACAACGTTTGTGTAGATCTTGCCTGCAAGTGATGAAGCGAGTTCGTCGCCCATTGTGTTGCCGTAAAGTCCCCATGTGATGACAGAACCGATTCCGCCGCCGATCAGCACGAAAG